>Ga0210387_10000386_pt1 | contig 31295 bp, 24 predicted proteins | sample IncBWC7OmetaG_FD_160108 | JGI IMG/M metagenome (GOLD analysis project Ga0210387, IMG submission 160108) | Forest soil microbial communities from Barre Woods Harvard Forest LTER site, Petersham, Massachusetts, United States - Inc-BW-C-7-O ... | reverse complement strand
CGATGTCAAATTGCGGGTGATTTTTGCGGACGGAAAAGTGAACGCGCTCGAGAACCGCCCGTCGAGGTGAACGTGCTCAGGCGGCGTCGATGGCGCGGAGGAAGGCCTCGGTGTCGTTAAAATCGGCAAATACGGCGGTGGGCGTGTGCGTGCGGAGTTGCTCGACGGAAAAATTTCCCGTGGCGACGGCGATGGTGTTTGCCCCGATGACCTTGCCGCATTCGATGTCCCAGGGCGTGTCGCCGATGATGAAGACACGCTTGGGCGGGAACTCGACGCCGTGGCGTTCGCGAGCGCGGCGCAGGGCGTGCGGGCCGAGGTCGTTGCGCTGTGGGCTGTCGTCGGCGAAGGCGCCAAACTCAAAGTAACGCCAGACGGCAAATTGCTCCAGCTTGATGCGGGCGCCGCGCTGGAGGTTGCCGGTGAGCAGGCCTTGGGCGAGGTCGGCGCGGCGGTGCAGTGTCTCAAGCAAGGTGAGGATGCCGGCGTGCAGGCGCGCGCGCGGGTTGGGCATTTCGGCGATGAGGGCGCACAGGTAGCTTTCGAGGTAATGCTGGATGTTTTCCGGCGTCTCCGGCAGGCCGTAGTGGCGCAAGACTTCGTGCGCGATCCAGGCATCGGTGCGGCCGGAGTATTCGAGCCAGCCGAGCGAGCCGTCGACGCCGAACCCGGCCTTGAGGCCGGCGATGAGCGCGCGCTCGCCGGCGCCCCCGGAGGTGATGAGGGTGCCGTCTATATCCCAGAGGATGAGCTTCTTCATGGAGGGAGTCGAAATTGCGCGCGGCGGGCGGGCGGGGGCAAGCGTCTTCGTGCGATTTGTCGACCGGCGGCTGATGCAACTTTTTGTGCAACTTTGCTGTCTCACCTTCGTCCTGCCATTGTCATGAAGAAATTACCCCGCTTAATTCTGATGTCTGCAGGTTTGCTTTTGTTTGTGAGCTGCTCCACGCCGGATCGACGCATCCAGGAAAATCCGGAGACCTTCAATCACTGTACGCCCCAACAGCAGGAACTGATCAAACAGGGCAAGGTTGCGGTCGGGTTCGATGAAGAGATGGTCAGGCTCGCGCTTGGTGATCCCGATCGCATCGCCACGCGCACCGATGCCTCGGGCCAAAGCGAGGTGTGGCATTACGTGACCTACGAAACCGATGACGGCGTGCTACTTTACACGGGGCATTATCACCACTTCTGCGGCCCGGCGTTCTATTCCTATTATCTCAATTATCCGACGCGCCGGGATCATGATCGCTTTAAAGTGTCATTTAAAGACGGCAAGGTTGTCTCCATCGAAGAAGAGTCCGATTATTAAGGATTGATGGTAAAAGGCACGGTGACGCGCACGTTTACCGGCTTGTCATCAATGAGGCCAGGCTTGAATTTCCATTGGGCAACGGCATCGAGGCAGAGTTGGGCAATCTTCTGGTTATTGGTCGTGTTTTTGACCACTTCGAGGTCTCTTGTATTGCCGGAGCGATCAACCGTGACGGAGATTTCAACCACGCCGCTGTCGGAAATCCTCGAGTTAAGCTGGGGCTGCGGTTCCTCGATGGCCTGTGGCTGGGCGTCGAGATCACTGAGCTTTGCCAGGCGGTTTACCGAGAGAAGGGTGCTGCTGAGCGTGGTGGTTTTACCTCCTTCGACTTTGCCGGAGAGGGTGGCTGGATCATAACCATCGAGGCTAAGAATATAAGAGACGTCGCCGGGCTGGACATCGTTGATCGTGACTGGGGTGACGCCAAGGGCCCTGCCATCGCTTGCTCTCACCGTGGCTCCGGAAGGCGTGCTAGTGACAAGCACATTGCCATTGATGAATTTCCACGAGGCCTGCGCTGGATTGTCACGCGAAACGCTGACTGTTTCGCTGTGACTCTGAAAGCCCGCGCTCGAGAAAGTCACGACGTAGTCACCGGAGGGCAGGCCATTGAGGGTGGCGGGCGTCGTGCCAGTGAGGCCGTCGGTGTTTAAAACCAGCGTATTGTTGGCGGAGCGCACGCTGTAGCTGGCGCCCGGGGGCTCGCTTGTCAGTTCGAGCGAGCCAGTCAGGTGGGCCAACTTGACCACGCCGGGATCGGTGGTCTCGTTTTCCTTTACCTCGATATTGAGTTTTGTGGGCTCAAAATCCGTGAGGGTGATCGTGACGGGATAGTTCCCGAGTTTCAGGTCGGTAAAGAGCGCGGGGGAGGTGCGTGGCGGCAGGTCGCCAATGGAAATGGTGGCGCCAGCGGGCTCGGTTGCGATGTTGATCTGGCCGCGTGCAGCGGCCAGGTGCTTGCGCCGTTCATCGGCAGCTTTTGCCTCGAGGAGCTTGGCCTGGGCTTCCACGGCCGCGAGCCTGGCTTCGGCTTCTTCCTGTGCTTTTTCAATCGCCGCCACCTCCTGTGCTTTTTGTTCGGCTATCTGCTTGGCCTTTTCCGCTTCTTCAGCCTCGCGACGTTGCTGCTCGATCTTTGCGGCCTCCTTGACCACCTTTTGGTGGTGGGCGTAAGCAAAACATATGATGATGGCCAAGGCGGCTGCGGCCAAAGCGATCTTGCCCGCTGTGCCTTTGATTAACTTGGCAAAATTGGGTTTTGCTGAAAATAACGCAGGTAACTTAAACTTGGGTGTACGCGTGGGAGGTTTGCCCGACAAGGATGACGCAAAAGGTTTGGAGGTGAGAGCCGGCGTAGCCGCAGACTTTGCTGGCGTGGGCGTACCAGCTGGCCTGGCCGGCGCGGGTGCAGCAGCAGGTTTTGGCGGCCCTACGATGGGGCGTGGGGGTGGCGCGGCAATGGGGCGCGGGGGTGGGGCGGCAATCGGTTTGGGTGGTGAAGCCGCCTGTTTTACCGGCGCAGGCGCTGGCGTGGCGGCAGGTTTGACGGGAAGAGCGGGGGCTGCAGGCGTTCCCTCTTTGGGCGGTGTCGGTGTAAAAAGCGGTGTCGTTGGCTTGGCCGGAGCTGCTGGCGGCACGGCCACACCAGGCTTGGTGAAAAGCGGCGGTTTGGCCGGAGCCGCTGGCGGCACGGCTCCAGCGGGTTTGAGTGATGTTGGCGTGAAAAGCGGCGGGGTTGTCCTGGCCGGGGCACCTGGCGGCACGGCCACGCCGGGCTTGGTGAAAAGCGGCGGTTTGGCCGGAACCGCCGGGGGTACGGCTCCAGCGGACTTTGGCGGTGCAATAACGGATGCGGGCGCGGGCTTGGGTGGTGCAATGACCGCAGCGGGTGCAGTGGGTGCGGGTGCAGTGGGTGCGGGTGCAGCGGCTGGTGCCGGAGCTGGCGTGGTGCGGGTCCAGTCAGGCTGCCACACGGATTTTTCGGGCGAGGCAGCCTGATAGCTGCTGATGAAATGGAGGAAGCCGAGCCACGCAGGTGTCAGGCTGGATTCAAGGGCGCCGTCAGGGAAAGCGAGATGAATTTGTGTGCACCAGCTTTTGAGGTCGGGGGCAAACGGTGCGAGGTTGAGCGCACCGGCGAGATGGCTGGCGAACCAGCTTTGTTTTGCCGGCAGCCCGGTGCAGGCGAATGCCGCGGGTGTGCGCCCCAGGGCGCCGATGTCCGCCGTCAGTTCCTGGGCGAGGCGCGCGCCGATCTTGGCGCCGGTCTCGCTGAAGTCGTAGGCTTCGTTGAAAAAAAGTTTGGCCGCTGAACCTTTGAATTTAAGGCCGAGTTCGGCTTGTACGACTTCGGCCACTTTGTCCATTGTAAGGGCGGTCGGGCGGACAGCTTCGACGCCATCGCCGCTGACGAGGAGAAGATGGGGGCAACTTTCACCGAATTCGAAGAGCAGCGCAGTCGAGCCATCGCCTTTGAGCTTGAGTGCGGATGCGAGACCGCCGACGGCACTGAGCGTGGCGGGACTGATGTGCGTGGGCACGAGTTTGAGCTCCTGCAAGGTGGAGAGAGCCTGCGCATAACTCTCCTTCGCGGCGGCGGCGAGGAGCCAGGGCGCGCCTTGACCCGAAATAGGCAAGCCTCCCCGGGTGTAAACGGCCGTATATTCACAGGGCGACAAACCCGCCAGCGCGGGTTCGGTGAGCATGCCGGCAAGGGTCGCCAGCGTGGCAAATTTTTTCCCCTCATCGGCACTGGAAAGGTGAAAGCCATGCTGTTTCGGGCGCAGTGCCGCGAACACATTCGCGGTGCCGGTCTTGGTTTCCGGAAAGATGGCCTGCACGGCCTCTTCCAAGCCGGCTTTGTTGTCGAGCGGTACTTCGCGGATATCTTCAACCGAAAACGGCGACAGCAAAGAGCTGCTGCGCGCGAGTAGGATGGAGAAGTGGTTAAGTTCGACGAAATAGCCTTTATTGGTGGGATTTGCCATGGCGGGTAGAAAGTACAGAATATGCGGATGCTAATCTCGGAGGGTAAGCAACTACGGGTACAAGTAAAAAGGTAAATTGACTTACACCAGAAAAAAATTTAACAAAAATTTTATTATCATCGTGCAAATGTAAATTTTTTGTTGCATCATGAATTTGCGAGGTAATCTTATTTGTAGGTGACAAAAGCTGCTTTACCCCATGCTTCCGACTCTAAGCCCGACCTCTTCTGTGACTGCAAAACTCCTTTTCGTCAAAAACCAACGAAATGAAACCTGTGCACGCTCTGCCATAGTGGGCGAAACCGGTTTTTATTGGCGTTCATTTGATGATCAAGAAGAGCTTGAGGCCACCCTGCGCAAAGAGCGCTTCATCCTCGTGCTCGTTGACCATCGCGAAGGCGAAGGTGACGTCCTTGCCTATGTCGAGAAGCTGCGCAAATCGCAAGCTGATGCGAATGTATTCCTGATCTGCCAGAAACTCGAACTGCCCTCGATTGTGCGTGCCATCCGCCTTGGGGTACGCGACCTTTTTCACCCGCCGCTCGAATTTCGGGCCATCGTGGAGCGCATTCTTACGCTCCTGCCGGCCGTCGCCGGCTCACATCGCGAGTTGCGCATGGAAGAGTGGGGCGAACTGGCGATTTTCCTTTCCGAAAAAGCACCCGCTGCGGCCAAAGTCGTGCGCAATGGGCAACCCCCCGCGACCAGCAATGGCGCGGGCGATGTGACGCTGCGCACCGAGCGCGACAATCTCATCCGTGAGCGCGACACATTAAAGCAGGATCTCATGCGCAGCAATGCGGAGCGCGTGAATCTTGAGAACGAAGTCGCCCGCCTTTCGCCCCTGACCGATCAGGAAGCGCAATATCAGGCCGAGCTGGCCCGCATGCTGGGCGAGCAGGAACAAATGCAGGCCTACCTGGCGCAGCTCCAGGCCGAGATCACGCGCCTGCAGGAAGCCGAGTACGCACTCAAGACCGAGCTGGCCCAGACCCAGCAGCAGAACGCCGGGACCGGCCAGCAGGCCAAGGAACAGATGGCCGAGCGCGAAAAACAGATGGGTGAAGTCCAAGCCCATCTCGAGGCTGAAAAGCACACCCTGGCCCAGCAGCGCAAAGCCATCGAGCAGGCGCAGGCCAAGGTGGAGGCCGATCAGAAAAAATTTGCCGCCGACACGGCGAAATTCGAGTCCGAACAGCTCATTATCACCCAAGCCCGGGCCAGGATCGACCAGGACAAGAAAGCCATCGAGGAACAAAGCAGCAGCCACAATTCCGAACTCGCCCAGCTCAAGGAAACCCACCGCCAGGGCGAAGCTGAACGCGCGCGCCTGGCCCAAGAGATTGCCCAGCGCGACAAGCAGCTCGCGGAAAAACAAAAAGCGCTGAACGAAGCGTTGGAGCGCCAAGCGGCCGAGCTCGAAAAAATCGAAGGCGAGCGCCTCGTGTTTTCACAGGAAAAGTCAAAACTCGACCAAGAGCGGGCCGAGCAGGCGAGGATCCGGCAGGAATTCGCGGAGAAGGAAAAAGTGCTGGCCGGCCTCGACGCCCGCCAGGAAAAGCTTGAGACCGAGCAGATGATGATCGCCCAGGCCCGCGCCAGATTTGACAAGGACCGCGAGGCCTTCGAGGCCGAGCGGGCGAAGACCGGCGCCGATTTGGCGAAACGCGAAAGCGCCATCGCCGAACAACAAAAGAAATTTGAAGCCGCGCAAGCCAAGCTTGCCGCCGAGCAGGAAAAGATCGAGTCCGAGACGTTGCTGGCCAACCAGGCCATCGCCAAGGCCACGGCCGAACGCGCCGAAATTGCCAAGGCCCGGTCGGCGCTGGTGGAAAAAGAAAAGGAATTGGCCGAGAAGGAGAAGTTGCTGGCCGATCTCAACGCCCGCCAGGAAAAGCTTGAGACCGAGCAGATGATGATCGCCCAGGCCCGCGCCAGATTTGACAAGGACCGGGAGGCATTCGAGGCCGAACGGGCCACGTCCGATGCCGAGCTGGCCAAACTTCGTGCCGATTTGACCAAGCACGAAGGCGCCATGGCCGAACAGCAGAAGAAAATTGAAGCTGCGCAAGCCAAGCTTGGCGCTGAGCAGGAAAGGCTCGAATCCGAGGTGTTGCTGGCCAGCCAGGCCACGGCCAAGGCCACCGCCGAGCGTGCGGAAGTCGCCAAGGCCCGGCAGGCGCAGGCTAAAGAGCTGGCCGACCTCAATGGCCTCCATGAAAAGATCGAAACCGAACAGCTGATGGTCACACAAGGCCGCGCCAAAATTGAAAAGGACCGCGGGGCCTTCGAGGCCGAGCGGGCGAAGGCCGACGCCGATTTGGCGAAACGCGAAGGCGCCATCGCCGAACAGCAGAAGAAATTTGAAGCCGCGCAAGCCAGGCTTGCCGCCGAGCAGGAAAAACTCGAGTCCGAGGTGTTGCTGGCCAACCAGGCCGCGGCCAAGGCCGCCGTCGAGCGCGCTGAAATCACCAAGGCCCGGCAGGCGCTGGTGGAAAAAGAAAAAGAGCTGGCCGATCTCAATGCCCTTCATGAAAAACTTGAAACCGAGCAGCTTATGGTCGCTCAGGGCCGGGCCAGGTTTGATAAGGATCGCGCTGCGTTCGACATTGAACGGGTGAAGGCCGATGTTGAGCTGGCGAAGCTCCGGGCCGATTTGGACACCCGCGAGGGTGCGGTCGCCGAACAACAAAAGAAATTTGAAGCCGCGCAAGCCAAGCTTGCCGCCGAGCAGGAAAAGATCGAGTCCGAGACGTTGCTGGCCAACCAGGCCATCGCCAAGGCGGTCGCCGAGCGCGCTGAAATCGCCAAGGCCCGGCAGGCGCTCGTGGAGAAAGAAGCGTCACTGGCCAATCTCACCGCGCGCAAAGAACAGCTTGATGGCGATCAGGTCCTCCTTGCGCAGAACCGCGCCAAGTTCGAAAAGGAACGGGCCACGTTCGAAGCCGCGCAGGCGAAGGCCGATGCCGAGCTGGCCAAGCTCCGCGCAGACTTGGTGAAGCGCGAAAGCTCCATGGCGGAGCAGCAGGGGAAAATGGAAGCCGCCCAGGAGAAAATCGAGTCGGACCTGGTTCTCGCCAACCAATCCGCGACCAAGGCTGCCGCCGAGCGCGTCGAGGCCGTCAAGATGCGCACCGCCTTGCAGCAGGAACGCGAACAGGTTCAGCAGCGTACCAAGGTGCTGGCCGACCAAGCCGCCCAATTGCAGGAAACCGAAATTCGCCATCTCACCGAGTCCAACCAGCTCAAGAAGGAGCTTGCCACGGTGAAGAACGAGCGCGCCGTGCTCGAGGCCGACAAGGCTGCGCTTGAGGCCGAGATGGCCCAGCACACCGAGGCGGTGAAAAAATTCGAGGTCAAGCGCGCCCAGTTCCAGGAAAAGATGAAGGCGATGCTGGGCGACTGAGCGGCTGGCGGGGTGAACAGTCGAGGGCCCGCCTGTCTTGATTTTTAGGAGCCTGCTCGCAGGCGACCACACAGAGACTATGTGTTGAGGTAGGGGCGGCTGCCCCAGCCGCCCGCTGGTTTAGGCCCGTTGAGGGCAACGGGCCCTACCTGTAAATGACTCCGATGTTTTGAAACTGTTCTATACGCTGAGCAGCAGGCGGGCGGGATCTTCCAGGGACTGCTTTACTTTCACGAGAAAGGTCACGGCTTCGCGGCCGTCCACGATGCGGTGGTCGTAGCTGAGCGCGACATACATCATCGGGCGGATGACGACCTGGCCGTTGATCGCGACCGGGCGTTCCTGGATGGTGTGCATCCCGAGGATGGCGCTCTGCGGCGGATTGATGATCGGAGTGGAGAGCAGCGAGCCGAAGATGCCGCCGTTGGTGATGGTGAAGACCCCGCCTTCGAGATCGGTGAGGGCGATCTTTCCGTCGCGGGCCTTGGCGGCGACCTCGGCGATGGCTTTTTCGATCGCGGCCATGCCCAGCGAGGCGCAATCGCGGATGACCGGCACCATGAGGCCGCGCTCGGTGGAGACAGCCACGCCGATGTCGTAAAAATGGTTTTCGACGAGCGTGTCGCCGTCGAGCTGGGCATTGACGGCGGGGACTTCCTTAAGCGCGCTGACGACGGCTTTGACGAAGAATGACATGAAGCCGAGCTTGAGGCCGTTTTTCTTCACGAAATCATCCTGGTATTTTGCGCGGATGGCCATGATGGCGGACATGTCCACTTCGTTGAAGGTCGTGAGCATGGCGGCCTCGTGCTGCGCGGCGACGAGGCGTTCGGCGATGCGCTGGCGCAGGGGCGAGAGCTTCCGCCGCGTCTGGCGCTCGCCGGCGGGTATGGAAACTTTTGGTGCGCTGGCAGGCACAGGCGCGGGTGACTTGGTTTGAGATTTGGATTCTGAAATTTGAGGTTTCGCCGCAGGTGCCGCGGATGCTTTCGTTGCCGGCTCAGCGGTCGGTACCTTGGGCTTGGCTTCTTCAGCAACGGGCGCAGGTGCCTTGGCCGGGGCTGATTTGGCCGGAGCTTCGGCCGTCGGGGTCGAACTGGCTTCCGGCTTCTGATCTCTGACCTCTGGATCAATTATGGCGACGACCTGGCCAATCTTTACCTCGTCGCCGGCGGCGGCCTTGAGCGTAATTTTTCCGGCGGCCTCGGCCGCGCTTTCACTGGTGATCTTGTCGGTCTCCAGCTCGAAGAGGGGCTGGTCTTTTTTGACGACGTCGCCATCTTTGACGTGCCATTTGGCCAGGATGCCGGAGGTGATGGACTCACCCATCGGGGGGATTTTAACTTCGAGGTTGGGCATGGAAATATTTTTTAACGCGTTAAAAAATCAGAGGTTGAAGGCGTCGTGGAGCAGGGCGGTAAGTTCCATTTTATGCAAGGCGAGGGCGCCGACGGCGGGCGAGGCGGCGGCGTCGCGGCCGGCGTAAATGGGCTTGTGGCCGAAAATTTCCTCGAGCTGGGGCGCGATGAATGACCAGGCGCCCATGTTCTGTGATTCCTCCTGGCACCAGACGAGGCGCGCGCTGTGGCCGTAGGTGTCGAAAAGCTCGGCGAGGCGGTTGCGGTGCAGCGGGTAGAGTTGCTCGAGGCGCACGAGCGCGACGTCGGTGATGTGGTTGCGGCCGCGGTAATCGGCGAGGTCGTAGTAAACCTTGCCGGAACAAAGGATGATGCGCGCGGGATTTTTCGGCGGGAGCGGGTCGTCGATGATTGCCTGGTACGTGCCGTTGGTGAATTCGTCGATGCGCGACACGGCGGCGGGATGGCGGAGCAGCGACTTGGGCGACATGACGATGAGCGGTTTGCGGAAATCGCGTTTCATCTGGCGGCGCAGGCCGTGGAACAGGTTGGCCGGCGTGGTGAGGTTGACGACCTGCATGTTGTTCTCGGCGCAGAGCTGAAGGAAGCGTTCGAGGCGCGCGGAGCTGTGCTCGGGCCCCTGGCCCTCGTAGCCGTGCGGCAGGAGCAGGACGATGCCGCTTGTGCGCTGCCATTTCGACTCGCCGCTGGCGATGAACTGGTCGATGACGACCTGGGCGCCGTTGGCGAAGTCGCCGAACTGCGCCTCCCACAGGCAGAGCATCTGCGGGTAGTCCAGCGAGTAGCCGTAATCGAAGCCGAGCACGGCGGCCTCGGAAAGGAGCGAGTTGTAAACGCAGAAGCGCGCCTGTTTTTCGTCGAGCTGGTTGAGCGGCGTGTAGGCTTCGCGCGTGTCCACATCGTAGAGGACGGAATGGCGCTGCGAAAAAGTGCCGCGCTCGCTGTCCTGGCCGCTGAGGCGTACGGGCGAGCCTTCCATGAGCAGCGAGCCGAAGGCGAGCGCCTCGCCGAACGACCAGTCCACGGGGCCGCCTTGCTCGTGCGCCTGCGCGCGCACATCGAGCAAGCGTTTGATTTTCGGGTTCAACTTGAAGTTTGTCGGCACGTGCGTGAGGCCCTTCACGATTTTGGCGATGAGCCCGGGCGCGACGCCGGTGGGCACGGATACGTGTTTGAAGCTCGGCTGGAAGACGGCGGTCGAGCCCTTGAAGACGGCGTGTGGATCGGCTTGCGCGCGCTGGGCGGCTTTTTCGGCTTCGCGTGTTTTGGTTTTTTCCAGGTTGGCCTCAAGCGCGGCGGTGTATTCGGCCTTGATGGCCTCGCCCTCGGCGGGCGTGAGGCTGCCTTCGGCGATGAGTTTCTCGGTGTAGATGGCGGAAACCTGCGGGTGCGCGGCAATTTTTCGGTAGAGCGTGGGCTGGGTGAAGGCAGGCTCGTCGGCCTCGTTGTGCCCGTGCTTGCGGTAGCAAACCATGTCGAGGACGACGTCGCGCTGGAATTTCTCGCGGAAATCGAGCGCCAGCTCTGCCATCATGCAGACGGCCTCGGGATCGTCGCCGTTGACGTGGAAAATAGGGGCTTCGATCATCTTCGCCACGTCGGTGCAGTAGCGCGTGGAGCGCGCATCGCTGGGCAGGGTGGTGAAGCCGATCTGGTTGTTGATGACGATGTGGAGCGTGCCGCCCGTGCGGTAGCCGGGGAGCTGCGAAAATTGGAGGGTCTCGGCCACGACGCCCTGGCCGGCGAAGGCGGCGTCGCCATGCACCAGGAGCGGCAGCACGCGGCGGCGCTCAAAGTCGTCGCGCACGCGCTGGCGCGCGCGGGCCTTGCCCTCGACGATGGGGTTGACGATCTCGAGGTGGGAGGGATTGGCCGCGAGGCGAACCTCGACTTTTTTGCCGCTGGTGGTGCTGAGCACGGCCTCGTAGCCGAGGTGGTATTTCACGTCGCCATCGCCGGCGACGGTGTCGGGCAGGTAGTTTTCCGAGAACTGCTCGAAGAGCTGGTCGAAGCTCTTGCGCATGATGGAAGTGAGGACGTTGAGGCGGCCGCGGTGCGCCATGCCCATGTTGATCTCCTCGACGCCGACCTCGGGGCAGTGCTCGACGATGGTGTCGAGCGCGGCGATGACCGTTTCGCCGCCCTCGAGCGAAAAGCGTTTTTGCCCGACGTATTTGGTGTGGAGGAATTTTTCAAAGAGCTCGGCCTTGTGCACGCGGCGGAGGATGCGGATTTTTTCCTCCGGGGTGAATCGGGGCTGGTTGCAGGTCGGTTCCATCCGCTCCTGGAGCCAGCGGCGGACTTCGGTTTCCTGGATGTGGACGTATTCGACGCCAATCCGCCCGCAGTAGGTATGGCGAAGGTTTTCAACCAGCTGGCCCAGCTTCATCTGGCCGCCCGCGAGGTAGTGGCCGACATCGAAGGCTTTTTCCCAGTCGGCTTCGCTGAGGCCGAATTCGCCGAGGGCCAGGCGGGGTGAAGGCGGCGGTGGGTCGCTCAGCGGATCGAGGTGTGCCTGGATATGGCCGATCGAACGGTAGTGGTAGATCAGGCTGTGCACCTGCGCCTGCTTGAGGCTGTCGGCCATGATGGCGGCGGCCTCGGCGGTGCCATGGGCGCCCTGGAGCGAAGCGCCGTTGCTGCCGAGCGCGAATCCCTGGAAAAATGCACGCCAAGTCGGGTCAACTGAGTCGGGGTTGTCGAGCCAGGAGCGGTAGGTCGCCTCGATGAGGTCGGCATTGGCCCGGCTGGGAAACTCTAGGGAATTCATGGAAATGTGATAAGGAAAATGCGCCGCCGAAAAACGGGATGAGACCGTTGTTCGCAGGGCAGCCCATTAGAAGAGGTTTGGGCCAGAAAACAACAGACGGTAGCCCAAGTTACAAGAAAATCGAGGGTAGAGCGCGGGTATTCACACTCACTTAAGTGCTGCATGCGCGACATGAGCTGGCGTATTAAGAAGTTTCCGTGCAACCTGTTGTCGATGGAAAATGAAATTCACGATGCACTCCTGGCGTTGAATGCCGGGATTGCGAAAAAGGATGGGGCGGCCATCTCGGCCCAGACCGCGCGGCTGGACGAGCTGCTCGCGCGCCACCGCGCCACGCTGCATCCGCAACTGGCACATTTTTTGGAGCGACGCAGTTATGCCAAGGCGCTGGCCTGGCTGGAGGCCAACCCGAACCGCTGACAACCCAGGAGCCAAGCTTCCCGCGGATACTCCAAACCCTTCTTTTAACCAGCACCAATATATCCGCGTTCATCAGCGTAATCCGCGGAGAATTTTTTGACGATGGAGTCTGATAAAAAAATTTCCACCGGCGGCGGACAGCCGCTCGGACAAAATCCTTTCGACGCCCTGAGTGGCAAGCTCGATTTGCCGGAGAGTCCGGCAAATCGAGCGCAGTCCTCCGGAGCTTTAGCGAAGGAGGACAAGAAGAAGACCAAGAACCGCGGCCGGGTAGACATCGTGCGCGAGACCAACGGACGCGGCGGAAAGACCGTGACGGTCGTGACGGGTTTCGTCGGCATCGGCCTGCCGGAGAAGGAATCGCTCACGAAAAAAATGCGAGCGGCCTGCGGCTGCGGTGGCACGGTCAAGGACGGGCGGATCGAAATCCAAGGCGACCAGCGCGAGACCGTCGCAAAAATTCTGACCGAGGCCGGATTCAGGCCGGTGTTCGCGGGAGGGTAAGCCCCTTCGGGAATGACGAATTCTGAATGGCCAGGCGTTCAATTCATGGTTTCCAGGCTTCCTAATTAAAATGATTCACGCTGCCAGGCCCGCCGCGAGCGCCAGCGCGCTTTTCGCGCGGTTGAGAATGTAGAGATGGTAACCGGGTGCGCCGTTGGCGAGCAGGTCGCGGATTTGCGCGAGCGCCCAGTCGATGCCGAGGGTTTCGACAATGTCGGGCTGGTCGCCGGCGGCTTCAAGGCGCGCGAGGAGTTTCGCCGGCAGCGCGGCGCCGCAGAGTGCGGTGAAGCGTTGGATTTGCTTGAGCGACAGCACCGTCATGATGCCGGGCACGATGGGCACGGTGATCCCGGCCGCGCGGCATTTTTCCACGAAGCGAAAATAAACCACGTTGTCGAAAAAGAGCTGCGTGGTGATGAAGGCCGCACCGGCGTCCACTTTGTATTTCAGGTGCGCAAGGTCGGCCTCGAGGCTCGATGCCTCGGGATGTTTCTCGGGGTAGCCGGCGACGCCGAGGCAGAAATCGGGATGGCGGGCCCGGAGCAGCGCGACGAGATCGCTGGCGTAGCGCAGGCCGTCGGGCGCAGGCGTGAAAGTGGTTTCGCCTTTCGGCGGATCACCGCGCAGGGTCATGATATTGCGGAAGCCGCCGTCATGGAGGCGGTCGGCGATGGTATGCAACTCGGCGCGCGAATGGCCGACGCAGGTGAGATGCGGCATGACGGTGAAGCCGAGCTCGTCCTTGAGCAGCGCGCTGACCTGCGCGGTGCGCTCGCGCGTGGTGCCGCCGGCGCCGTAGGTCACGGACACAAAATCGGGCGCGATGCGCTTGAGCGCGGTCGCGGTGGCGCGCAGGTTGGCCACGCCTTCGTCATCTTTGGGCGGAAAAAACTCCAGCGAGCGCAACGGGCGCGGCTGGGCAAAGAGGGCGGCGATGGGCCGGTCGGGCGTCATAAACGTATCAACGCATACGGATTTGTTGATATGTGTAAAGGCGATTTCTACTTAGGGTTTTCGATTTAATTGGCCCCATCGCAGGTCTTTGTGGTGCATTCCTGATTTTGTCCTTCCGAACCGAGCGGGGCATCTCATTTGTAACATAATACGTTACAAACAAAGCAGTGGGTTTGTTCGTTTGTAATATAATACGTTACAAAGAAAAACTCGGGATTTCTCACTGCGCTGCCAATGACCTCACACAAGTTCTCGGTTGATTCTGGGCTTTGGCGCGGTAGTGCCGGGACGGACCGCCGAGGCTTCGCACCTGTCGCCGCCGGGCCGTCCGTTTTGCTGGGGCGTGGCCCGATGGTCACCCGTCGTTACGCCGCGGGCTTTTTTTCCAGGTGGGGCAGAAACGCGGTCAGCAGGCCGATCAGCGGCAGGAAGGAACAGACGTGGAAGACGTAGGTGATGCTGGTGTGGTCGGCGAGCTTCCCGAGCACGGCGGCGCCGATGCCGGCCATGCCGAAGGCGAATCCAAAAAATATCCCCGAGATCAGCCCGATGCGGTTGGGAATCAATTCCTGCGCATAAACCAAAATCGCCGAGAAGGCCGAGGCCAGCACGAGCCCGATCACGACGGTCAGCGTGGCGCACCAGAACAGGTTCGCGTAAGGCAGCAGCAGGGTGAACGGCGCGACGCCGAGGATCGACACCCAGATCACATATTTCCGCCCGATGCGGTCGCCAACCGGGCCGCCCATGAACGTGCCCGCGGCCACGGCGGCGAGAAACAGGAAGAGATATAATTTCGCGGCCTGGTCCGAGACGTGGAATTTATCGATCAGGTAAAACATGTAATAGTTGGTGATGCTGACGAGGTAGAAGTATTTTGAGAAAATCAGCGCGGCCAGGATGAAGACCGCCGTGATCACCTTGCCCCGGCTGAAAGCGGGCGAGGGAATGGCGCCGTGGTCGGCGGGGTTGGCCTGCAAATGGGCGAGGCGGTTGCGATACCAGCGGCCGACCCGGCCGAGCAGGCCGATGCCCAGCAGCGGAAGCGCGGTGAACCACGCGACCCGGGATTGTCCGCCATGGGCGATGATCACCAGTGCGAGCAACGGCCCGATCGCGGTGCCGGTGTTGCCGCCCACCTGAAAAAGCGACTGCGCAAAACCGTGCCGTCCGCCCGACGCCATGCGCGCCACGCGCGAGGCCTCCGGGTGGAAAATGGCCGAGCCCAGGCCGATCAACGCGGCGGAAAGGAGGACAAATTCAAACGTGCCTGCGACGGAAAAAAGAACCAGGCCGACCAGGGTAATGACCATGGAGGCGACGAGCGAGAATGGCTGGGGGTGATGGTCGGTGTACACGCCGACCAAAGGCTGCAGCAGCGAGGCGGTGAGTTGGAAGGCCAGCGTGATCAGGCCGATCTGCGAGTAATTCAACTGCAGCGAAGTCTTGAGCAGCGGATAAATCGCCGGAAGCAAGGACTGGGCCGTGTCGTTGAGCAGGTGGCCGCAGCTGATGGCAAAAAGAACGGCCATCGCCGTGGACGAAGCCTTGTTTTCAGTGGCAGGTATGATTGGAACCGCATCGGTCTTCATACGGCGGCTGCGGAGGTCCTCTCCTTTTCTGTTTTCAACCGCAATTGTCCGCACGCGGCGTCGATGTCGTGGCCTTTTTCGCGGCGGAGCGTCACGGACAGGCGCGCGTCGCGCAGGATGTCGGCGAAACGTTCCTGGCGCGTGATCGAGGGGCGTTTCCACGGCAGGCCCTCAACGGTGTTGTAGGGGATCAGGTTCACGTGGGCGTGCAGGTCGCGGGCGATGTCGCGCAAGAGCTGGGCCTGCTCGAGCGAATCGTTCACACTATCGATCAGGATGAACTCAAGCGTGACCATGCGGCCGTGTTTTTCGCTGAAGGCTTTCACCGCGGGCAGAAGCTTGGCGAGCGGGTAGGCCTTGTTGACCGGCATGATTTTTTCCCGCACCTCGTCGGTCGCGCCGTGAAGCGAGATGGCGAGGCGGAAGCCGAGTTCTTCCTCGGCGAGCTGCAGGATCTTCGGCACGAGGCCGCTGGTGGAAATCGTGATGCGGCGCGCACCGAAACCGAGGCCCCAGCTGGCGTTGATGATGGCGAGCGCGCGGAGCAGCGCGTCGTAGTTGGCCAGCGGTTCGCCCATGCCCATGACGACGATGTTGTCGAACGAGGCCAGCTCGGAATGGGCGCGCGGCGTGCGCGCGTCCTCGCGGTAGCAGACCTGCAGGAGCTGGGCAACGATCTCGCCGGCGTTCAGGTCGCGTTTGAAGCCGGCCAGGCCGCTCGCGCAAAACACGCAGGCCATGGCGCAGCCGACCTGGGTGGAGATGCAGATGGTCTTGCGCGAATGGTCGAGGCCGACGCCTTCCTGCGGCGCGCGGATGATGACGGTCTCAATCAACGAGTGGTCGCCCAGCTCGAGCAGCAGCTTGTCGGTGATGTCGTGCGACTGCTGGTTGAACACGAGCGCGGCCGGCATGAGGTCGAAAGTCTGGTCGAGCCAGCTGCGCAGCGGTTTCGAAAGGTTGGTCATCTCGTCCCATGAACGCGCGCGCTTCTTGTAAACCCACTCGAGGATCTGCTTCGCGCGAAACGCCGGCTCGCCGCCCGCCCGGAGTTTTTCTGCGAGCGAATCGAGCGTCTCGCCGGTGAGCGGCGGTTTGGCGGGCGTGAATTTCATCGAACAAAAACCATAAGAATAGAGGCGACGGGAGCCCCGTCAACCCAGTGGCCGATGGCTCCTGTAGGCGAGTCTAGGTGGAGCGTGTCGTCCCGACGCGCTCATATTTCTTTTATTCCGGACACGAGAAATTTCATTTTGTAGGCGGGGTCGCTGACCCCGGCTTGTCCGCCATAGCCTTGGCGGAGGCGGACACCGGCCTCAGCGAGGCCGGCTACATTGAGCGCGTCGGGACGACACGCTCCACCTTCCGACTCGCCGCAATTTAAGGAGCGGTGGGCTGCCTCGGCTCTTCGCAGTAATAAACGAAAGCAGGGGGCAGGTTGCCCCAGACGATCGGGCTGGCGGTGATCCGGCCGAAGCGCGCCTCAAGCTTGCGCTTGAATTTATTGGAGGACGGCAGCCCTTTCGAATGCAGGTAGACCATGGCACTGAACACGCCTTCGGGGTGCAGCGTGGCGAGCACGGCGTCGAGAATCCGGTTCTGCAACTGGTCGGACATCATGCTCCAAGGCAGGCCGGAGATGATGCAATCGGCATAGCGGTGGCCAAGGCGGTCGAGATGTTGGCGCAGGTTTTCAGCGGTGTCGTGGATGACCTGGATGCCGGGAAATTTCTTGCGCAGGCACTCGGCGGCGTCCGGGTGCAGCTCGAAGGCCGCGAGTTCGGTGTTGAGTGAAATGCGGTGCCGAATTTCCTGGGTGATCGCGCCGGTGCCTGCGCCCAATTCGACGACGAGTTGCGCGGATTTCAAGTCGTTCGGTGGCACCATGGCCCTGGCCAGGGCCGGGGAACTGGGGGCGACGGCTCCCACGGTAAACGGACGGCGCAAAAATGCGGAGATAAAATGCCAGTATTCGGCCGGTGACGAGTTGGGCGAACACGTGGGCGTTTCCTCCAATGAAGCCGGCAGGGTGGAGGGATCGTTGCTGACCGGCCGGGTGGCGATAAATGGGTTGCTCATGGGTGGCGGCGCAGGCGGTTGTTCGAAGGGGTTGTTTCACGTCGCCAGACAAACGCGCGGCGCCAAACACAGTGCGGGAAATCCATGCGGAACCACCGTAGCGCGGTCTTGGTGCGCATGGCAAGCAGCAGAATGGGAATTTTCTTTGAACGGCTGAGCGTACCGACGATGGCCTTGATCGACCTTTTGACAGGGCTTTTGGCTCACGGTTCATGGGCAGGTTAATGAAATTTTAATGCGTTTGGCTTGGGTTTTAATTACTTATATTTCCACCGTGGCCCTTACTATGCTGAACGGATGTATCTGGACGCCGCTGGCCCAAACACCGCCTCTTTTTCTCCGGACACGACGGCGCGTCCATTGGAGAACGTCACGTGCTGCCAGGATTTGCCGGAACCGGTGGCCGTGCCGGGTCCGAAGCCGGAGTTGCGCCGGGGCGATGTTCTCGATGGCCGGTTCTACATCCTGGAGGACATCTATAGCGGCGGCATGGCGACCCTGTATCGGGCCGAAGATATGGACCATCGCCGCCAGGACGTGGTGGTAAAGATTCCGTTCCTGAAATTCGAAAGCGACCCCGCCCATTACGCGCAATTTCGCCGGGAGGAAGAGATCGGGCTAAAGCTCAACCATCCGTGCTTGTTGAAGTTCATCCCGGTGGAAAACAAGAGCCGGGCCTACATCGTCACCGAGTATTTGCGCGGCTGCACCTTGGATTACATTATTCACAAACAGCGACTGCTGCCGGAAGGAGACGCGCTCAAGATCGCGGGCGTTATCTGCGAGGCGGTGCAGCACATGCATGGCAGCGGGATCATCCATAACGACCTCAAGCCTTCCAATATCATGATATGCTCCGACCGGACGCTGCGCGTCATGGATTTCGGGCTGGCCACCTGCGTTTCCGCGCGCCGCGGGCTTTTCAGTCCCTTTGTGCCAATTTTTGGAACTCCGCAGTACATGGCGCCCGAGCAGGTCAAAGGCAAACGCACGGATGCGCGCACCGATGTTTACACCCTTGGCGCCATGCTGTTCGAGATGCTGACCGGCAAGCTTCCCTTTGAAAGCGAGGATCATTGGGCTTCCGTCCGCTGGCGGACTTCGGGCGATCCGGTTTCCCCGCGCAGTTTGAGCCCTGCGATTTCGCCGCAGGCGGAGGAGATTGTCCTGCATGCGATGCAACGCCGGCCGGACGACCGCTATCAATCCGCCGCGGCCTTCAAGGCGGATCTCGATTCGCCGGAGAAAGTTCAGGTCACAGGTTATTCCAATCGGCTCAAGGTGCCCCGCTACAAATTGAGCCTGGAAGGAGCCCAACTTCTAAACGGTGCATTCCTGGCCATCGGGATGATGGTGTTCCTTGTTATTTTGTTTTTGTGCCTCGTCCGTTTCGGGGGAGGGCATCGGTGAAGTGAAGCCGATAGACTGGTGTAAACATCAGCGTCATTCTCGTTCTCGTAATCGTTCCCATTCTCGACCTGGGTCATTTGCGAGAGAACGAGAAAGAGTAAGAGAATGAGAACGATTCGGCATGTCCGACGGTTGGCCCTGCCTGTCACCTGCCACTTGCCACCTGTTACTTGTTACTTTTCACCAGCGCCCGATTGAGCGCGCTGACAATGGCCTTGATCGAGGCGAGCTCGATATTGGTGTCGATGCCCGCGCCGAAAAGGGTGTGTCCGCGTTCGGTCTTGATCTGAATGTAGCTAACGGCCTGCGCCTTGGCCCCTTGGCCGAGCGAGTGCTCGGAATAACTGAGCACGTCGAACTTGGACAGCGGGGTGCTGCCGAGTGCGCGCACGAAGGCGTCGATCGGGCCGTTGCCACTACCGGTGAGTTTATGTGGCTGGCCGTCGATGGTGAGGGCCGACTCGCATTTGACCGTGCTGTCGCGCTCGGTTGTCTTGAAATGCTGCAGGGCGATGGGTGTGGTGCGGTCGAGGTATTCGTGGCGGAAAATATCGTGGATTTTCTGCGGCGTGAGCTCGGTGCCCTCGGCGTCGGCGACGTGATTGATGATTTTGCCGATTTCCTTGTGCATGAGCTTCGGCAACTGGAAGCCGAATTCGTGCTCGAGCACGTAGGCGACGCCGCCCTTGCCGGACTGCGAGTTGATGCGGATGATGGCTTTGTAGCTGCGGCCGATGTCGGCCGGGTCGATGGGAATGTAGAGCACATCCCATGGTGCGCCGGGTTTTTGCGCGGCCCAGGATTTCTTGATGGCGTCCTGGTGCGAGCCGCTGAACGCGGTGAAGACGAGCTCGCCCGCGTAGGGATGGCGCGGGGGTACGTCGAGGCGTGTGCAGCGCTCGTAAACTTCACGGATGCCGTTGATGTCGCTGAAGTCGAGGCCGGGGTGGATGCCGTGCGTGTAGAGGTTCAGCGCGACGGTGACGAGGTCGAGGTTGCCGGTGCGCTCGCCGTTGCCGAAGAGCGTGCCCTCGACGCGGTCGGCGCCGGCGAGCAACGCGAGTTCGGTCGCGGCGATACCGGTGCCCCGGTCGTTGTGCGTGTGCAGGGAAACGATGGTGGCATCGCGGCGCGTGAGGTGCGTGCACATCCATTCGATCTGGTCGGCATGGACGTTGGGCGTGGCGTACTCAACGGTGGCGGGGAGGTTGAGGATGATTTTGTCCTGGGCGGTCGGCTGCCAGGTGTCGGTCACGGCTTCGCAGATTTCGAGCGCGAACCCGAGTTCGGTGCTGGTGAAGCTCTCGGGCGAGTATTCGAGGCGCAGCTTCGTGCCGGTGGCGATGAGCGGCTGGCTGTCGCGCTTGAGCTGGGCGACGGCGCGCGTGGCGATTTCAACAATGGCCGGCTGGTCCGCGTTGAAGACGTAGCGGCGCTGCGCGGGCGAGGTGGAGTTGTAGAGATGGAAGATGGCGTTCTTCGCGCCGCGGAGCGACTCGAGCGAGCGCGCGACCAGGTCTTCGCGGCACTGGCAGAGGACCTGGATGGCGACATCGTCGGGAATGCGTTTTTCCTCGATGAGGCGGCGGGTGAAATCAAACTCGATCTGCGACGCCGACGGGAAGCCGACCTCGATTTCCTTGAAGCCGATCTTCACGAGCAGCTCGAAGAATTCGAGCTTCTCCTCGACGCTCATGGGCTGGGCGAGGGCCTGGTTGCCATCGCGCAGGTCGACGCTGCACCAGATGGGCGGGTGGGTGAGCGTGCGGTTGGGCCACTGCCGGTTGGACAACGGGACGGGCGGAAATGGGCCGTATTTGGTGACAGGTGGAGCTTGCATGGAAATCAGCGAAAAAGGGTGTAGTGACAAAAAATCAGGCGCGCAACAGCCGCGACCGGGGCGGCGGACAATCCAACAGGCGGGCGCACGATCGGCTGCTACGCAGCCCTTTCATGGATCGTGCGGCTAAATAAGTCGAAGCGCCTGGAAAAACCGTGACATTTACAGCCCGGAAGAAAATCCCGCCGGTCAGGGTGTGTCAAGGGCTTCCTCGGGGGCCTGGAGGTCGAAAAAACGAACCCAAGTTGTAACCGGACACCCGCCAAGCTCGTCTTGCCTGATGTGTATGACGTTGTCTCCATCACCATATGCCTGATGAGACGTTCGACCTGGCAGGTTGCCTCGAACGCGTGCACCGACGCGATCAAGCAGCTGCACGCGAACTGGTCGAGCATCTGCACCCGCTTGTCATCCGCATCGTACGCGCGCATCTCCCACGGCGCGTGGCCGAGGAAGATTTGTCGCAGGAAATTTTTTTAAAAATGTTTACCCGCATCAACCAGTATCAAGGCAGCGTCCCCTTCACCCACTGGGTCTCGCGCATCGCGGTGACGACCTGCATCGACCAGTTGCGCGCGCAAAAGCGCCGCCCCGAGTTTCGCTGGGCCGACCTTTCGGAGAGCGAGGCCGGGGTGCTTGATAGCGTCCTCACCAGTGAGCACGATGTCGCGCCGGGTGCCGCGCTTGCCGCCAGCGAACTGGTGCACAAGCTGTTGGATCAGCTCAAACCCGAAGACCGGCTGGTTGTCCAGCTGCTCGACCTCGAGCAAAAATCCATTGCCGAAATCAGCGAGACCACGGGCTGGAAGCAGTCGCTGGTCAAAGTCCGTGCTTTTCGCGCGCGCCGAAAATTGAAAAAACTTTTCGAAGAACTCAAACGAATGGAGAAATCATGAACCAGCCCGATCCCCGCTGGCAGCGCTTGGCCGCTGCCGCCCGCCAGGTCCGCGACGAGCGCGACACCGCCGCTCCCGCCGGCTTTGCCACGCGTGTGGCTGCGCATGCCTTTGCCCGGGTGGAACAACCGTTTTCCGCGATCTTCGCCCGTTTCTCGTGGCGCGCACTTGGTTTCGCGGCACTCCTCGCGCTCGTCAGCGTCGCCGCCAACTACTCCGCCATTTCCTCGCTCTTTTCGAATTCGGATGACGATTCCGCCTCGAACGAAATCGTAAACGAAATTGTCAACCTCTCCTGAAAACATGGGCCGCTCATTATTAGTCGGTTTGGTTTTTTTCGCCATCTTTGTCGCCGGGATTATGACCGGCGGGCTTTTCACGGCGCGCTGGGTAAAAAATAACCATGCGTGGCGGCAAAAAAACAACCAGCAGCAGGTTGGTGTCCCGCCGATTGTCCCCATGGTGATGAGGCAGATGCTTAATCAGCTCGACCTCACGCGCGACCAGCGCAAGGCAGCCAATAAAACTCTCCTTGAGAGCGCCGACACCCTGCGCGTTCTGCACCGCGAGGCGGACTTTGCCCTCGATCGCATGCAGGATGATATCGACAAAATCCTGACGCCTGACCAGCGCGATAAACTCGGCAAGCTCAAGGACGAGCAGCGCGCCAAACTGCAGGAACAGCGCGAAGCGGTCCACCACTTCCTCGAACAACGTCGTAACGATGAGGCCGCTCAGGCTGCTCCTAATGCACAGCCAGTGCCATCGGTGGGTGCGGCTACACCGTCACAGCTTGCACCTGCCTCGGTGACCACCCAGACGCAACCCGCTCCGGCGCACTAGCCCAGGTGCGCCGGATATCTCAAATCTGAGGTTTCAAATCTCAAATGCGCGGTGGTTGCGCCGAGCACTAGGCGCTTGCGACTTGCCCGCGATCGGGCTTTTGTGAAGACATGGATCAACCGCTCCACGGCAAGACGATCATCCTCGGTGTTACCGGCTCCATCGCCGCCTACAAAGCCGCCGATCTTACCAGCCAGTTGCGCAAGAAAGGCGCGGAGGTCTTTCCCGTGCTGACGGCTGGCGCGCAAAAATTTATCACGCCGCTCACGCTGCAAACGTTGGCGCGCCATCCCGTGGCGGCCGATCTCTGGACCGAAGGCAGCGGCGGTGGCTGGCAACCCGGCCATGTCGAGCTCGCCGACAAGGCCGACCTGCTCCTCGTCGCGCCCGTCACGGCTGACGTGCTGGCGCAGTTCGCGCACGGCCTCGCCCCGGATTTCTTGAGTTCGCTCTACCTCGTCTGCCGCGCGCCAGTGCTGCTGGCCCCGGCCATGAACGGCAAGATGTGGCAGCACCCGGCGACCGTTGCCAATGTCACCACACTCAGGGGCCGCGGCCACGAATTCATCGGCCCCGAGGAAGGCATGCTCGCCTGCGGCTACGAAGGCCTCGGCCGCCTCTGGTCAGTCGAGGGTATCGTCGCGCGCGCGGAGGCGGTATTGAACCCAAAAGCGTAAATAGCGCTTTTCGTTGCGCGAGTCAGCGTCAGAAATTGTAGGTCGGGCTTTACGCCCGACACGTCGGGGATAAAACCCCGACCTACAAGTTAGTCGCGCGCCGTGAGGGCGATAAAATATAAGTTGAACCTTGCTCCGAATCGCCCACTTTTCGCCTTGGCCAGGCGCCATGCATGGGCAGGCGCGTGAACTCCGCCAGGGCCGGAAGGCAGCAACGGCAACGACGTCCTCCCAGTGCCGTGGAATGCCTGGCCACTTATGTTTCCGCGCTTGGCGCGGAAACATGGGGATTGGAATTTTTAGTTGCACGGCGAAGACTTCGCGCTGGCCGTCTTTCAACTTTCCCCTTTCAACTTTCAACCACCCTTGTCTTCCACCTACCAAGTCATCGCACGCAAGTGGCGGCCCCAGACGTTTGACGACGTCGTCGGCCAGGACCACGTGGTGCGCACGCTGAAGAACGCCATCGCGCGCGGCCGCATCGCCCACGCCTACCTGTTTGTCGGGCCGCGCGGCACCGGCAAGACGAGCATGGCGCGCATCTTCGCCAAGGCGCTCAACTGCACCGGCGGGCCGAAGGCGGATTTCGACCCCAACGACCCCCTTTGCCAGTCCATCGCCGATGGCACGTTTCTCGACGTGATTGAAATCGACGGTGCGTCGAACAACGGCGTCGAGCAGGTGCGCGAGTTGCGCGACACCGCACGCTACGCCCCGGCGCAGGGGAAGTTCAAGGTCTACATCATCGACGAGGTGCACATGCTCTCGACTGCGGCGTTCAACGCGCTGCTCAAGATCCTTGAGGAGCCGCCGGCGCACGTGAAGTTCGTCTTTGCCACGACCGACCCGCAAAAGGTGCTGCCGACGATCCTGTCGCGCTGCCAGCGCTTCGACCTGAAGCCCATCCCGGCCGGGCTCATCGTCGAGCGGCTGGAAAAAATCGCTGCGGCGGAAAAGATCAAGGTCACCGCGCCCGCGCTGGCCTGCATCGCGCGGTTGGCCGACGGCGGCATGCGCGACGCCCAGTCGATTTTCGACCAGATGATTTCCTTCTGCGGCAGCGAGATCGCCGAGGCCGACGTGCTCGACGTGTACGGCCTGGTGGCGGAGGAAAAAATCGCCGCGCTGGCCGGGGCGCTGGCCGCGGGCGACCACAAAAAAATCATCGAGATCGTCGACGACTGCGACGCCAACGGACGCGACCTCGTGCGGCTGCTGGTCGATGTGCAGGCGGTGGTGCGCGTGGCGCTGCTCGACTCGATCGCCAAGGGCGGGGCCAGCGACCAACTGGGTGCCACCGATCTCACCACCGAGCAGATTACGCGCATGCTCGACGCGCTGCGCGAAGGCGAGGGCGGCGTGAAGCTGGGCCTGGCGGAAAAAATCAATTTTGAAGTCGCGCTGCTCAAGGCTGTCGAGGCGAGCCGCGCCCGGGCCATCGACAGCCTGATCAAGGAGTTGGCGGCCCTGGCGGAGGAAGCCCCGCTGGCCGCGGGCGAAGGCAGCGAAAAAAAAAAAGACCGGATGGGGGCGCTTGAGGCGCGGATGACCGCGCGAGGCGCGGAGAGGCCAGAGGAATTATCTGCCGAGTCAGTGGAAGATAATGTGGCGGTGGTGCGAGCTGAGCCGATGGTGGAGCACGTCAGGGACGACGCGCTCCACCCCGAGGCAGATGCGCCGTGGCCGGGCATGGCGGACGAGGCATCGTTTTTGGCGGACCAACGCGGGCAGGGCATCGTCCCGCCGGTTGCAACGGCTGGATCCGCCGAACCGACCGACTTGTCGCCGCTGCCCTCGCTTGAAGAACTTGTCCAACGCATCCCGGCGGAAGCGCGCGCGGCATTGGACGATCTCTTCCGTGCGAAGTTCACCGGCGTCCGCCGCGTGTCCAAGAAATCGCTGAAGGCTTGAGGTGGAGGGGTGAGAGCGGATAGCTACATTTATGCAATCAATGAAAGAGTTGCTCACGCTCGATTTCTGGAAGTTTATTCTTCCACTCGCTGGTGTGGTCGTAGCGTGGTTTTGGAATGAACGCCGGAAGCGAGCAGCTGATGATTACCTAAGAAAAGAAAAGAAATATGTGGCACTGGTTGAGGCGTTGCGCGGTTTTTACATCGACGTTGGCCATACTCTGGATGGACGTCGCTCTCTGAAGGAAAAATTCTTACTAGAGTTGAATAAGATGTGGTTCTACTGCCCAGATGAAGTGATTCAAAAAGCATATGCCTTCTTGGCCACAGTGCATACTGATAAAATTCATTCAGATGCTGAGAAGGAAGGAGCTGTTGGTGAGCTTATGTTATCGATTCGACAGGATTTGCTCTCAAGAAAGCCGACACCGAGGTCGAAATTGAAGCCAGAGGACTTCAAACATCTAAGAGTTACTTAGCCAGTCCTGAGCTAGCACGAATAGGCTTGGATGGTGAGCGCAGCGTCTCGACGCGCTCATGTTTAGCGCGGCAGCGCGGGTAGGGACGGACCGCTGGGCCGTCCGCTCTCGGCGTTGGGCTTTCATTATCAAATTATCAAAAGCAAAAGCTGAGGCTGCTTGGCCGTGTCATACGTAGCCTTGGTGAAGGAAGAAAGTTTGATGTGAGCCGACAACAAGCGCTTCGTTCCCTTCGCGACCTTTGCGTTAAAATGGTTTTAAAAACACGGCGCGCTTATGAACGCGTCGGGACGTCGCGTTCCACCCCAAGGCAAAACGAATCAAACCACATATTCCCCGCCGAGGTCGCGCAGGCCTTCGACGGAGCGGGCGTAAATGTAGCCTTCAATTTTGCGGTCGGCAAAGGGCGCCAGCAGCGGCACCGGTTCACGGCGATAGAGGCCTTCAGCGATGCCTTCGAGCACGTCGAGGTGCTCGAGGCAGTCGATCTCAACCGACCAGACTTCGCCGGAGACGCCGTCGCGATCATCGGAGAAAGGGATCATGCCCGGATATTCGCCGAGACTGAACAGCCGAAAACCGGGCGTTGTGCGCGCTACGCCGATAAATTTTTGCCCGGCAAGATAATGCTGGTTGCTGCCGCCGCGCTTGAGTGTGCCGTAAACGAAGATGAGGGTTTCGTTGCTCATGGTGTGGGTGGGGCAGGCGGAATCTCGATGACGACGGCAGTGGTGTTGTCGCGGCCGGAGGTTTGCACCGACTCTTCGACCAAGCGTTGGGCGGGAGTCTGGCCGGCGAGGTTGGGCGGGGGTGTGCGGATGAGTTCCTCGAGCTGGCGGTCCCACAGTCCCTCGTTCAGGCCGTCGGAGCAGATGAGAAAGCGGTCGCCGAGCCGGTAGGCGACGGCGCCGGTGTGCGGCTCGATGAACTGGTTGCCGGCGCCGAGGGCTTGCTGCAGGGCGTTGCGGCGCGGGTGCATGCGGCTTTCGCGCTCGTTGATCTGGCCGTTGCGGCGCAGCCAGCCCACGTGGCTGTGATCGTGCGTCAGCTGGGTGAGGCCGCCATCGCCCGGCAGATAATAGATGCGGCTGTCGCCGATATGGGCGAAATACATCCGCTGGGGTGTGAACCAGGCGAGGCTGAGCGTGGAGCCCATGCCAGCGCATTCCTCGGCGGCACCGAATTCGATCAGGTCAGCGTGAATTTCCGAGAAAAGCTCGGTGAGGATGTCCTTGAATCCGCCCGCGATGCCGGCGGCCGAGAGGCGGAAGTTCCGGGGCAGCAGGCGCGTGATGCGGTCGATGGTGATGCGGCTGGCAAATTCGCCGGATTTTGCCCCGCCCATCCCGTCGCTCACGGCGAAGACAAAATCCGCGCCGGCCAGCGAGGCCTGGCCGGTCTTGCCAAGGTAGTGGACTTCGTGGCCGTCGAAGGTGAGCGCGAGAAAGGTGTCCTCGTTGTTGCGCCGGACGCGGCCGACGTGGGTGAGGCCGGACCAGCGGAGCTCGGGTGGGGGCTGGGCCGGATCGGCCGGGAGTGAAGATGGGGGCGAATCTGGCATTAGAGCATTTTAACCACTGATGTACACTGATGATGACTGATCCGGAAGAAACAGATAAAAAATGAGTTTGAACCTAACTTCATATTATCAGTGACCATAAGTGTAAATCAGTGGTTAAGTCGGTCTTATGCCTGCTTTGAAGTATTAGTGCCAATCAGTGTGCATTAGTGGTTAATACGGAGTAGGGCGGGCCTCAAAATGAAAAGGGAAAGGCATTGTTTTCAATAGCTGTTACGGTTTCAGCGAGATACCATCCGTCTGGCCTTCGATCAGGGTGGCGAATTCAAAGTCGATGATGCAGAAGCGTCCGTCGGTCGTGCGATAGGTGATGTTGCGCATTTCGCGATCTTCGTGGCGAACGCCATATTGCTCGAGTTCGGCGAACAGCGCCTTCTGATGTTCCTCGCCCAAGTGTTCGACGCGGCCGCCGCAATTGGTGGTGACGATTTTCAGGTTCTCAGGCTCGACCTTGATCAGCCGGGGCACGAACGTGCAGCCTTTGGCCTCGAGGTGACGGAGTACGCGCACCTCCTGCTCAAAGCGCTCTTTTGCCCGGTGTCCGCGGAACGTCTTGTAAACCTGCCCGTCGTAACCGATGCGCACGAGGGCGCGAACGGTATCTTTCATTTCGTGCATGATGGCTCTTCCGCACACTGTCCCCCGAGTTTGAAACGCTGGCAAGCGCGACCTGCGGACGGAAAAGCGTTGCTGATACGGTTCATATCCAGGCCTACTCCATGCCCAAAAAAGACCATGAATGAAACTTCTGGTTGTTTCTGGCATGTAAGGTGCTCAACTGAAAATCCACGTTTTTCGTCGGCCAATCCTGACGAACGAATTAGCTCGACGACAGACGCACAAAAACCTCAAAAAAACCTCTCTTAAACCTACCTACTCATGGCCAAATACAAACTGGAATACATCTGGCTCGACGGTTACCAACCGCTCGCCAGCTTGCGCAGCAAGACTCAAATTAAGGAATACGCCAGCTTCCCGAAGCTGGTAGACCTTCCCCTCTGGGGCTTCGACGGCAGTTCGACCCAGCAAGCCGAGGGCAAAAGCTCCGACTGCATTCTTAAACCTGTCGCGGTTTATCCCGACAGCACGCGCAAGAATGGCGTACTGGTGATGTGTGAAGTGATGATGCCGCCGGATGGCACGACTCCGCATGTTTCCAATTCCCGGGCCACGATCCCGGATGATCCGGACACCTGGTTCGGTTTCGAGCAGGAATACTTCTTCTACAAAGACGGCGCGCCCCTCGGCTTTCCCAAGGGCGGCTTTCCTTCTCCCCAGGGCCCGTATTACACCGGTGTCGGCTACAAGAATGTCGGCTCCGTCGCGCGTGAGATCGTCGAGAAGCACATCGACATCTGTCTCGACGCCGGCATCAACCTCGAAGGCATCAACTCCGAGGTCGCCAAAGGCCAGTGGGAATTCCAGATCTTCGGCAAAGGCTCGAAGAATGCCGCCGACCAGATGTGGGTTGCCCGCTACATTCTCACCCGCCTGTGCGAAGCCTACGAGATTGACATCGAGTGGCGGTGCAAACCCGTTCTCGCCCCCTTCAATCAGCCCCTCGACTGGAACGGTTCCGGCATGCACTCGAACTTTTCGACCAAGTACCTGCGCGAAGTCGGTGGCAAGGAATACTTCGAAAAACTTATGGCAGCATTCAACGAGCATCGCGACGAGCACATTGCGGTTTACGGCCCGGAAAATCATCTCCGCCTCACCGGCCTGCACGAGACCCAGTCGATCGACAAGTTCAGCTATGGTTTGTCCGACCGCGGCGCGTCTGTGCGCATGCCGGTCAACTTCATCAAGCACGGCTACAAGGGCTACCTTGAGGATCGTCGTCCGAACTCGGCGGCCGACCCGTACCTGGTCGCCGGCCGCATCATCAAGACCATCCAGTCGGTGCCGACCAGCTAAGCACGGTTTCCACTGAAATTGTTTCAAACGGCGTCATCCTTCGGGATGGCGCCGTTTTTGTTGAGTGTGGAGTATTTCTCGCCGAGGCGCAAAGCCGCAGAGAAATTTTTCCCGCGGATAGCGCGGATGGGCGCGGATAACTGCGACTATAGCATTTTAAATAAAATCGTAACCATATGCTTGGACCACGGCGAGGATGTCGTTCCCTCCGCTCGGACGCTTGGTAAGCGGTCGGCCGGATTTTTTGCCACGAAAGATCACATAGAGCGCAAAGAAAGGTTATTCTCTGGGTTCTTCTTGTCCGCCGAAGCCTTGGCGAAGGCGGATGTGATCCTTCGTGGCTAAACTAATTTTAAAACCGCTCTAATCCGCGCCGATCCGCGTAATCCGCGGTAAAAAGTCTGGATCTCCCCGCCTTTGCGCTGATTCCGAGAATTACTTCAGGATCATTTCCTTCACCGTCTTGCCGGCGGGGATCATTGGCAGCACGTGCTCGGTGTAGGGCACGATGACGTCGAGGACGAACGGGCCGTCGCAATCGAGCATTTCCTGGATCGCGTCGCGCAGTTCGGATTTCTTGATCACGCGGCGGCCTTTCACGCCGAAGCCTTCGGCGATTTTCACGAAGTCGGGATAAAGCGCGGTGGGATTTTCGGGGCCGCCGACGTTGCTCTCGTCGCCCAGGATGGTGTTGCCGCGCACGCTGCCGTAGAAGCGGTCTTCCCACTGCACGACCATGCCGAGGTGCTGGTTGTTCAGGATCATGGCCTTCGCGCCGATTTTCTCGATATGCGCGGTGGCGAGTTCCTGGATGTTCATCATGAACGAACCGTCGCCATCGATGTCGATGACCTGTTTTTCCGGAAAGGCGACTTTCGCGCCGAGCGCGGCGGGATAACCGAAGCCCATCGCGCCGAGGCCGAGCGAGCTGATGTAGCGGCGGGGTTCGTTGAAGCGGTAGAACTGCGCGGCCCACATTTGGTGCTGGCCGACGCCGGTGGCGATGATGGCGTCACCCTTGGTCAGTTCGTAAAGCGCGGCCACGGCCTCCTGCGGGAGGATGTGCGGCGATTTGCCGAAGCCGGCGGAGCTGTCGAAAGGCTGCTCTTTTTTCCACTGCGCGATCTGCGCGTGCCACGCGGCGGTGTCGGGCGGCGTGAACTTGTGCGCGGCGATGAGCTCGTTGAGGCGGCCGAGCGCATACTTGACGTCGCTGACGATGGGCAGGACGCCGCGTTTGTTCTTGTTGTGCTCGGAGGCGTCGATGTCGATGTGGACGATCTTCGCATTGGCGGCGAATTTGCTGACTTCGCCGGTGATGCGGTCGTCGAAGCGCGCGCCGAGGCAGAACAGCAGGTCGCACTGGTCCACGGCCCAGTTGCCGTAGGCCGCGCCGTGCATGCCGAACCATTGCATGGAGAGCGGATGCCCCTCAGGGAACGCGCCCACGCCCATCAGCGTGGTGGCGACGGGGATATTGGTCTTCTCTGCGAAAACTTTCAGCTCGGCGTGTCCGTCGGCGGAAATGATGCCGCCGCCGACGTAGAGCACGGGCTTCTTCGCCCCCGCGATGAGCGGGAGGATTTGCTTCAGCTGCTCGTCGGTCGCGCGGTGCACGGCGCCGATGTAGGGATTGCGAAACTCGACCGTGGCAGGATACACCGGCGTGATTTTCGCCTGCTGCACATCCTTTGGGATGTCGATGACGACGGGGCCGGGCCGGCCGCTGCGCGCGATGTGGAAGGCTTCCTTGAAAATGCGCGGCAGATCCTGCGCATTCATCACGAGGTAAGAATGCTTCACGACCGGCAGCGTCATGCCGTAGAAATCGGTTTCCTGGAACGCCATCTTCCCGATGTATTTCGAGTAAACCTGCCCCGTGATGGCGACGAGCGGGGTGGAGTCCATGAACGCGTCGGCGATGGCGGAAACGAGGTTGGTCGCGCCGGGGCCGCTGGTGGCCATGCACACGCCTACCTTGCCCGTGGCGCGGGCGTAGCCCTCGGCTGCGAACGAGCCGCCCTGTTCGTGGCGGGGCAGGATGGTGCGGATTTTGTCGGTGCGCGCGAGCGCCTGGTGCAGCTCCTGCGACGCGCCGCCGGGATAGGCGAAGATGACATCCACGCCCTCGCGAACGAGGCACTCGACGACGCATTCGGCGCCCTTCATTTCGCGGCCGATTTCAGCCTGGGGAAATGCGGTGGTGGTGGTGGATGTTTTCATGGCGGGAGAGAGTCTGAAACTAAAAAGCTATTTTGCCAGCCGGGCAAGTCTAGGTTTTGGGGGGTGGGTGGGCACTAAAATCGTGGTCTGTGCTTCCCCCGATAATTCGGACAGG
>Ga0210387_10000385_pt1 | contig 31331 bp, 31 predicted proteins | sample IncBWC7OmetaG_FD_160108 | JGI IMG/M metagenome (GOLD analysis project Ga0210387, IMG submission 160108) | Forest soil microbial communities from Barre Woods Harvard Forest LTER site, Petersham, Massachusetts, United States - Inc-BW-C-7-O ... | reverse complement strand
CGGTACGTTTGGCGAAGGGACCGACAGCGGCATCGAACTGATCGCGCTCGATAAGGGCAAAGGGATTCCGAACGTGGCTGCCAGCATGGCCGATGGGTATTCCACGGCTGGAACGGCGGGCAAGGGATTGGGCGCGGTGATGCGTCAATCCCATTTTGTGGATATCGCGTCGTGGGCTGGAGGCGGCACGGCCGTGCTGGCTCGCCTGAAACGCGGACAGCCATCGGAAGACGACGCCCCCGACACCAGCCGAATTGGCGCCGTCTCCGTTCCTATGCACGGGGAGGACGTCTGCGGGGATTCCTGGAGCGTCGCCATCGGCCCTGAAGAAACGACCTTGCTGGTTGCGGACGGCCTCGGCCACGGGCCGGACGCGGCCGAGGCCTCTGTCGAGGCGGTGCGTCTGTTTCACCGCTTCATCGGACATCGGGCTCCGGTTCTGCTCGAATATATCCACGGCGGCCTGCGGGCGACCCGGGGAGCGGCCGTCTCTGTCGCGCGGTTTCAGCCGGCTTCCGGCAAGGTGATCTATGCGGGCGTGGGCAATATTGCCGGTGTCCTCGTCGCGAACGGAGAACTGCGGCGGATGGTCTCGATGCCCGGCACGGCCGGGCACAACGCCCGCAAGATTCAGGCATTCGAATATCCTTTTACAACCGGGCTCGTCATCCTCCATTCGGATGGCATCGCCTCTAGCTGGACCTTGGAGCGGTATCCCAATCTCGCGGCGCGGCATCCGACGTTGATCGCCGCCGTACTGTACCGGGACCTGACACGGCACCGCGACGATGCTACCGTCCTCGTAGCGAAATGGTGACGCTCATGGCGGCAAATACAAAAGTTTGGCCCATCGTGACCGTCCCTATCGAGAACGAGTCTGACGTCGTCACCGTGCGCCAGCGCGCCCATCGGCTGGCCGAGCTGTTGGGATTTGAACGACAGGACCAGACCCGGATCGCAACCGCTGTTTCGGAGCTGGCGAGAAACGCCTACAGTTATGCGAACGGAGGACGTGCCGAGTTCATTCTCGATCCAGCGCCCTCGCCGCAAGTCTTCCACGTCCGGATCTCCGACAAGGGACCGGGCATCGCCGATATCCAGTCTATCCTCGACGGGCAGTATCGCTCCAAGAGCGGCATGGGCCTCGGTATCATCGGCGCCCGCCGCCTGATGCATCATTTCACGATCGAGTCCAAGGCTGGCAAGGGAACGATCGTCGAAGTCGGCCATGACCTGCCTTCCCGTGCCGCTCCCGTCACGAGAACGAAGCTCGCCGAAGTATCTGCGACGCTGCAAAAAGGCAGCTCCACAGATCCGCTCGAGGCGCTGCGTCAGCAAAATCGAGAGCTGATGCAGAGCCTGGAAGAGATCCGGCGCAAGGACGAAGAAAGCAAGCAACTCGATCAGGAGCTGAGCGACACCAATCGCGGCGTTGTCGCGCTCTACTCCGAACTTGACGAGCGCGCCGAACAGCTTCGGCATGCCAGCGAACTCAAGACAAAATTCCTCTCGAACATGAGTCATGAGTTTCGCACGCCGCTCAACTCAGTGCTGGCATTGTCGCGGCTTTTGCTCGACCGTATCGATGGCGAATTGACGCCCGAACAGGAGCGGCAGGTCGGTTACATCAGGCGCTCGGCCGAAAGTCTGCTCGAACTCGTCAATGATCTGCTCGATCTCGCCAAAGTCGAGGCCGGAAAGGTCGATATCAAGCCGAGCGCCTTTACCATCGGCGAACTTTTCGGCGGCCTTCGTGGCGCGCTCCGGCCATTGTTGACCAGTCAAGCGGTCGATCTGATCTTCGAAATTCCCGACCAGATCCCTAACCTTTTCACGGATGAGGGAAAGGTCACGCAGATTCTGCGCAACCTGATTTCAAATGCGCTGAAGTTTACCGAACAGGGCGAAGTAAGGGTCAGCGCTTCCTTTGACGCCGACAAGGAACGCGTCAAGCTGTCGGTCCGGGACACCGGCATCGGCATCGCGCCGCAGGATCACGCCAGGATTTTTGAGGAGTTTTCCCAGGTCGAAACCAAAATCCAGAAGCGGTTCAAAGGCACCGGTCTGGGATTGCCGCTGTCAAAATCGCTCGCGGAACTGCTCGGCGGTGAGCTCACGATTGAAAGCATACCCGGTCAGGGTTCGGTTTTCATCCTGTCCATTCCCCCCGAGCGCGGCGATCCTTCGCGCGCCCAACGTTCTGCCGACGGCGCACGCAAGCGGGTTCTGCTCATCGACGATGATGAAACCTTCCGCTACGTAATGCGGCAGATCATCAGCAACGAGCCGCGTTATGAATTTATCGAGGCCGTAGACGGCGACGTCGGCCTGATGGCTGCGCGTGAGCAAAAGCCGGATGTCATTATCCTCGACCTGCAAATGCCGACGATGGACGGATTTACGGTGTTGCAGGAACTGACCGCCGATAGCCGGACCAGCGTCACGCCGGTCATCGTCTCGACGTCCATGAACATCAACGCCGAGCTCAAGGCGCGCCTTCCCGCTGGCACCCGCGTCATCTCCAAGAATACCATTTCTCGCGAAAACGTCTCGCTGTTCCTTCGTGATGCGACGATGGGGGCGCCGTGAACCAGCGCGGCAGCATCGTCATTGTGAACGTCGACGATCAGGACGTTCCGCGCTACGTCAAGTCGCGCGACCTTCAGGAGGCGGGTTTCACCGTCGTCGAGGCCAGAACCGGTGCTGAAGCGCTTCGGCTTGTCGAGAGTGAAAAGCCGCCGATTGTGCTGCTGGACGTCGAGCTTCCGGACATCACCGGCTATGAGGTGTGCACATTCATCAAGAAAAAATGGCCCGACGTCATGGTCTTGATGACATCCTCGACATTCACGACCTCACTGCATCGAACCCGTGGCCTCGATTCCGGCGCGGATTCCTACCTCGTCCAACCCGCTGAACCGCTGGAGCTTGCCGCCGCTGTGAGGGCCATGCTGAGGATTCGGAAGGCCGAAGACAGCATGCGGGCGTTGAATGCGACGCTGGAGCAGCGCGTCAAAGACCGCGTGGCTGAACTGGAATCGGCAAACCTCAAATTGCAGTACGAAATGGAGCAGCGGGAACGTGTCGAAACCGCGCTCGTGCAATCTCAAAAGATGGAAGCCGTCGGTCAACTGACCGGCGGACTCGCGCACGATTTCAACAATCTGCTGACGGCGGTGGTCGGCAATCTCGATCTCATTCGTCGGCGCGCGACCGATCCGCGCATCGTTCGCCAGGCCGAAAATGCATTCCAGGCGGCCGAGCGGGGTTCGAAACTGACCGCGCAGCTCCTTGCGTTTTCACGCACGCAGAAGCTTGCGACCGCACCGGTCGATTTGAGCCAACTGATCGCGGGCATGGGCCAGTTGGTCAATCAAACCCTGGGCGCCGAGGTTGCGGTCGAAACGAAAATCTCGGACGCGTTGCCGCACGTGCTTGCGGACGCCAACCAGCTGGAGTTGGCGATTCTCAATCTGTCGATTAACGCGCGCGACGCCATGCCGAACGGCGGCACGCTGACGATTTCCGCGCAACTGGATCCGGCCGACGCGGAGCGTGTCATCGTGTGCGTGGCCGACAACGGGACTGGAATGCCGCCGGAAGTCGTTGCGCGCGCCTTCGATCCGTTCTTCACGACCAAGCCCGCCGGCAAGGGAACGGGACTAGGGCTCTCCCAGGTCTATGGCATCGTCCGGCAACTCGGCGGTGACGTCGCGATCGACAGTACGCCCGGCAAGGGAACAAAAATCAATATCGCGCTGCGTAACGCCCACGCCACGGCCGGACACGAAAACGCCGAGCCGCCGCAGTCGGCGCGAGGCTCGGAGACCATTCTGATTGTGGACGACGACGCCGATGTTCGCGAAATCATGTCCTTTGTGCTCTCCGACCTTGGCTACAAGGTGATGGAAGCCAGTGACGGAGAAACCGCACTCGGCATCCTGAAGACCGACCGGGCCGATTTATTGGTCCTCGACTTCGGCATGCCGGGCACCAACGGCGCGGAGGTTGCCAGCCGCGCGCGGCAACAAAACGGCGAGTTGCCGATACTTTTCGTCAGCGGCTATTCCGACACTTCGGCGATCGAGGAAGCGGTCGGCAAAGCGTTGCTTTTGCGCAAGCCATTTCTCCCCGCCGAGTTTGCGACCGCCGTCCGTGCCGCGCTGGACGCCTCTCGAAACCACTGACGCTTCCGGTCTTCTTTTCTCCAGAAATTTCGTCTTGCGCCGACGGGCAAATCACCTTTACGCACTCGCGCCATCCTGTCCCACCAAGAGGGGCGGCTCGCGATCGCCACGAACGCGGGGCAGGGAGCGGTGGACGCTGATCCCGTCGCATGGCGTGCGCGGAGATGAGCGGACGGCGAAGCCGTGTGGTCCCGACGCCCCGACGCTGGCGTCAACTCGCGACGATGCTTCGGCAATCGCGCGGGGATGGTGGCAACAAGCCCGGTTCACCAGGGAGAGCGCGGAGTAAGCCGTTAAAACCATTGCGCAGGGAATGCCGGTGTTATCCGGTGAACCTGTGGTGACTAACTTGCGTGTTTTCTATTCTTACACGCAAGGCTGCGGGTGCATCGGCGCCCGGCATTCCCTGCGCCCTCTGATGTCAGAGGGACAAATGAATTTGCAAAGCCTCGGGCGCAGTGGTGCCGCGGGAAGGTAGCTTTATGTCAGGTGGGCGTCATTGCGAGCGCAACCGAAGCAATCCAGTCTTTTGTCGAAGCGTCTGGATTGCTTCGTCGCTTCTGCTCCTCGCAATGACGGCGCCTAAAACGTAGATGGCCGGGTCAAGCCCGGCCATGACGACAAGATAATGATGCTGGGAAAGATACGGGTAAGAGCCTCACTCTTCCGTCTTCGGTTCCTTCGACATGCGATCGAGGCGATCCTGCATGTCCTTCATCTGGCGGCGCAGATCGTCGATATTGTCGTCCGCCGCGGGCTCCGGCGCCTTTTCGGTTTCGCCAAGCGCCGAGGTACGCTGCGGCACGAACGGCTTGAACATCGAGAACGTCTGCTGAAACAATTCCATGTTGCGGCGGACATGCTCTTCCAGAGGCGCAAAGGGCGTCCCGCTGAACGTGTCGGTGAGCTGCCTGCGGAATTTTTCCTGTTCGCGCGTCAGCGTATCGATCGACTGCTCGAGATATTTCGGCACCACCATCTGCATGCTGTCGCCGTAGAAGCGGATCAGTTGCCGCAGGAACGTCGTCGGCAACAGATTTTGCCCAGCCTTGTTTTCCTGCTCGAAGATGATCTGTGCGAGCACAGAACGGGTGATGTCGTCACCGGTCTTGGCGTCGTAGACGAGGAAATCCTCGCCCTCCTTAACCATCGCTGCGAGGTCTTCGAGGGTCACGTACGTACTGGTACCGGTATTATAGAGCCGTCTATTCGCGTATTTCTTGATCGTGGTGGGTTGGTCGGATTTCGCCATGGGGGCTCACACAGAAAGACCGGGGAGGGGAACCCTACGGGACCGCCGAGGGCCAAAGTCAACGCATTGCAGCAAAGGTAAGCATTTTCAATGCAGTTCGGCTACCGTTTTGTGCGGCACGGTTAATCTCAAAGCACGGAGGCCGCTCAGTAAAGCGCCAAGACGCCAACAAGGCCGTCAATTTGAATGCAGCGCGGCGAGATTCCACCGTTCAGCCAATTGACATGCTCTCACGAGGTTAACAGATTAACGCCGAGACAGGCCGCCCGCCTTCAAGGCTTAAAAGCCGAGGCTTGAAAGCCCAACAACTCAAACTCAGGAGATGTCCATGTCAGACGATGTCGTCATCGTCAGCGCCGCCCGCACCCCGGTCGGAAGCTTCAACGGTGCCTTTGCCACCCTGCCGGCCCACGATCTCGGCGCCATCGCCATCAAGGCCGCGCTGGAGCGGGGTGGAATCGAGCCGGGCCGTGTTTCGGAAGTCATCATGGGCCAGATCCTCACCGCGGCTCAGGGGCAGAACCCCGCCCGCCAGGCCTCGATCGCGGCCGGTATCCCGGTCGAAAGCCCGGCCTGGGGCGTCAACCAGCTCTGTGGAAGCGGACTGCGCACCGTGGCGCTCGGCTATCAGGCGCTTCTTAACGGCGATTCGGAAATCGTGGTCGCCGGGGGCCAGGAATCCATGAGCATGGCTCCGCACGCGCAATATCTGCGTGGTGGCGTCAAGATGGGCAACCTCGAATTCGTCGACACCATGATCAAGGATGGCCTGTGGGATGCCTTCAACGGCTACCACATGGGCAACACGGCCGAGAACGTCGCGCGGCAATATCAGATCACCCGCGCCCAGCAGGACGAATTCGCGGTTCACTCGCAGAACAAGGCCGAGGCCGCGCAGAAGGCCGGCAAATTCAAGGACGAGATCGTTCCGGTCACGATCAAGTCGCGCAAGGGCGATGTCGTCGTCTCCGACGACGAATATCCGCGCCATGGCGCCACGCTGGATGCGATGGCCAAGTTGCGTCCGGCCTTCGAGAAGGACGGCACGGTCACGGCCGGCAGCGCCTCGGGCATCAATGACGGCGCCGCCGCCGTGGTGCTGATGACCGCCAAGCAGGCGGCCAAGGAAGGCAAAACAATGCTGGCCCGCATCGTCTCCTGGGGTCAGGCCGGCGTCGATCCGAAGATCATGGGCACGGGCCCGATTCCCGCCTCGCGCGCCGCGCTCAAGAAAGCCGGCTGGAGCATCGGCGATCTCGACCTGATCGAGGCCAACGAAGCCTTCGCGGCGCAAGCCTGCGCGGTCAACAAGGACCTCGGCTGGGATACCGCCAAGGTCAACGTCAACGGCGGCGCGATCGCGATCGGCCATCCCGTCGGCGCATCCGGTGCGCGGGTGTTGGTGACGTTGCTGCATGAAATGCAGAAACGCGACGCCAAGAAGGGCCTCGCGACCTTGTGCATCGGCGGCGGCATGGGCATCGCGATGTGTCTGGCGCGCGATTGAGCATTGGTCGCGCGCGAATGCATCAAATGATGGTGTGCGTCGCACGCGTCTAAAAAGATTTCAATCGTAGCCGATATCTTCTTCGCAACTGCACAGGACTCACTTAAAGAAACGCCCGGCTTAGCCGGGCGTTTTGTTCTTGATGTTCGTCAAGCGGTCCCCATAATTCCACGCTACACAAAAAGTGTTTCCAAAGGGAGGTTCCAACATGGCACGTGTGGCATTGGTGACGGGGGGAACGCGAGGCATTGGCGCAGCCATCAGCAAGGCTTTGAAGGCTGCCGGATACAAGGTCGCCGCCAGCTATGCCGGCAACGATGCGGCTGCGGAAAAATTCAAGGCCGAGAACGGCATTCCCGTCTACAAATGGGATGTCAGCTCGTTCGAGGCTTGCGCGGCCGGCGTCAAGCAGGTCGAATCCGACCTCGGTCCGATCGAGGTGCTCATCAACAATGCCGGCATCACCAAGGATACCGCCTTCCACAAGATGACCGCCGAACAGTGGAATGCGGTGATCAACACCAACCTCGGTTCGCTGTTCAACATGACGCGACAGGTGATCGAGGGCATGCGGGCCCGGAAGTTTGGCCGTGTCATCTCGATCTCGTCGATCAACGGCCAGAAGGGCCAATTCGGGCAGGTCAATTATTCGGCGGCCAAGGCCGGCGATATCGGATTCACCAAGGCGCTGGCGCTGGAGAATGCAAAGATAGGTATCACCGTCAACGTCATCTGCCCGGGCTATATCAACACCGAAATGGTGCAGGCAGTGCCAAAGGACGTGCTGGAAAAGAGTGTGATCCCGCAGATTCCCGTCAACCGTTTGGGCGAGCCGGAAGAAATCGCGCGCGCGGTGGTTTTCCTCGCCGCTGACGACGCCGGCTTCATTACGGGATCGACCTTGACGGTCAATGGCGGACAATATCACGCCTGATGTGGCGCGGCGCCGGGGTGTGGGCTAGATCATCGTTGTGACGTCCCGCACCGCTACGCTGATCGGACTGACCGCGATCCTGATGTGGTCGCTACTCGCCGTATTGACGGTCGCGACGGGAAAGATCCCAGCCTTTCAATTGGCGGCGATCACGTTCGCGATCGGCGGGACGGTCTGGCTATCCACCTTCATCGGACGGCCTGAGGCGCTGTCCGCGCTGCGGCAGCCGCCAAAGGTGTGGGCCGTCGGAGTCGGCGGATTATTCGGCTATCACGCGCTCTATTTTCTGGCGCTGCGCTTCGCGCCGCCGGCGGAGGCCGGACTTTTGAATTACCTGTGGCCGCTATTGATCGTTCTGTTTTCATCCTTCCTGCCCGGCGAGCGGCTGGCGGTGCATCATATCATCGGCGCGCTGGCGGGACTTGCCGGCACCGTGTTGCTGCTCGCCGGCGGTCTGTCAGGCTTTACGCCCGGCCAGCTTCCGGGACTCTTTGCGGCTTTTGTCGCGGCGTTCGTCTGGGCGACCTATTCGGTGATGTCGCGACGGCTCAAGGCGGTGCCGACCGATGTGGTCGCGGGGTTTTGCCTCGCCACAGCTTTGCTCGCCGCCCTCATGCATGCGCTGCTGGAGAAAACGATATGGCCCGAGACGGCCACGCAGTGGCTTGCGGTCGTCGCGCTCGGCCTCGGGCCGGTGGGGGCTGCATTCTACACCTGGGACATCGGCATGAAGCGCGGCGATATCAGGGTATTGGGCGCCGCGTCATATGCGACGCCGCTGCTCTCGACGGCGTTTCTGATCCTGGCGGGCTTCGCCAAGGCGAGCACCAACATCGCGATTGCCGCCGTGCTGATTGCGGGCGGAGGGTTGATCGCGGCGAAGGACATGTTTCGCAGACGCTGAGGGGGCTGTCTATTCCGGCGCCCAGTGCTTTGGCGCCAGTTCGAATGTTGCGAAATCGAAACCGGGCGCGACCGTGCAGCCAACCAGCGTCCAGTCGCCGGCGCTCTCCGCCGCCTGCCAGGCGTACGCCGGCACGATCGCCTGCGGAGCTTCGCCGGCAGCAAGGCCGGGTCCGAGGGTGATGCTGTGTGTGCCGTCGTCATCGGCGATCTGCAAGGTCAGCGCATCGCCGGCATAATAATGCCAGACCTCTACCGCGTCGATCCGGTGCCAGTGCGAGCGCTCGCCGCGCGCCAGCAGAAAATAAATCGCGGTGGAGCGCGAACGCCCGTCAGCGTCGACGGCCGGATCGCGGAACGTCTCGCGATAGTGGCCGCCTTCCGGGTGCGGCTTCAGGTCAAGCGAAGCGATGATGTCGTTGGCGGAAGGCCGCTGGGCCGTCAAAATTGTTCTTGCCTCAGGACTTGTTTTTGCGTTCGCGCAATTCGCCGAAGATTTCGGCAGCGCTGCGGCCCTTCATCCGCACGCTGGCGGCAACAGAGGGCTCGTCCGCGCGCAGGAATACATTCGCCTTTTTCTCCTCGCCGAGCAGTGTCGGGATCGTCGGCTTGTTCGCTTCCCGCAGGCGCTTTACTTCCTCGGCGCGGGCTTTCAGCGCGGCATTTTCAGGCTCGATCGTCAGCGCAAATTTGATGTTGGAGGCGGTGTATTCGTGGCCGCAATAGAGTTTGAAGTCATCAGGCAGCGCGCGCAGCTTGAGCAGCGATTCCCACATCATCGGATAGGTGCCTTCGAACACCCGCCCGCAGCCGATCGAGAACAAGGTGTCGGCCGCGAACAGCGCCTTTTCGTTGTCGAAGACGTAGCTGACGTGATCAAGCGTATGGCCTGGCGTCTCCAGCACCCGGGCCAGAAGGCTTCCGATCTTCAGAACGTCGCCCTGCTTGGTGCGAAGGTCGACATCGGCGATCTTGGTCGAATTGTCGTGAGGCGCGACGACGCGGCAGTTATATTTCTGCTTCAGCTCGGCGACGCCGCCGACATGGTCGTGATGGTGATGCGTAATGAGGATGTCAGTCAACTGCCAACCCTCGCGCTCCAGCGCCGCGATGACGGCCACGGCTTCCGGCGCATCGATCGAGGCGGTCGCTTTCGTTGCGGGATCGTGAATCAGATAGCCGAAATTATCAGACAGGCAGGGGAACAGGCGGATTTCGGCGGCCATGACATCTCCGTTGCGTTCTGCTTGCGGTTTCCAGCGTTCTTTGGACATGAAATAGGGCGTTAACGCCGAATGAGCAATGCGCGTTTGCGTACGCATTTCGGCCATTCGCCGTGGTAGATTGGGATCCATGACCATCGACGTGATCGACTTGAGGGATTTCTACTCGCAACGCCTCGGTATCGTGGCGCGGCGGTTGATCAATCGCGGCATTCATGCCCGTTGGCCGGAGGCCGAAGGGCAACGCGTATTGGGCATCGGCTATCCCACGCCCTACCTCGGCCTGTTTCGCGACTCTTCCGAGCGCTGCATCGCCTTCATGCCGGCGGCACAGGGCGTTTTGAAATGGCCGACGGCGCGGCCGACACTGGCGTCCCTGGTCGATGAGCTTTCGCTGCCACTGCCGGATTCGGCGGTCGACCGCATCTTGCTGGTTCACGCGTTGGAAATGTCGGACGATCCGGAAGGGTTGTTGCGCGAGGTATGGCGGGTGCTGGCGCCTTCGGGCCGCTTGATGGCGGTCATTCCGAACCGGCGGAGCGTGTGGACCCGCACCGACAAAACGCCGTTCGGCCACGGGCGGCCCTATTCGCGTTCGCAGATCACGCAGTTGTTGCGGCAGACCTGGTTCACGCCGATCGGATGGGGCGAGGCCTTGTTCGTGCCGCCGGTCGCGGCCGGCTGGTTCTTGCGCTCGGCGGTGGCATGGGAGCGCGTCGGCGCCGCAATATCGATGCCCTTTGCCGGCGTCCATATCGTGGAAGCGACTAAGCAGGTTTATCGCGCGATTCCTGCACATCGCGAACGAACGCGCCTCATACCGGCACTGCCGCCGGTATTGGTGCCATCGTCATTCCAGCGGGATGACAGATAGATCCGCGTCCGCGAAAAAGCGCGAAGCCGGCTATTCATTTCCCGGATTGAAATCGTCGCTCGGCGTAGCAGGGGCTCCCGCGACGCCTTCCGGACGCGGTCCATGCGGCGGACGACGGCGTCGCCGTGGGAAGCGTTCGCGTTCGCCGCCATTGCCCTCGAAGCCGCCACCATTGATCTGCGGCTGCGGCCCGGTGATGAATGAGGGCAGGCGATCGACTCCGCCAGCATCCGGAACTGGAGGTTGCGGCTGCTGCTGAAATGGCGGCTGGCTGCGCTGCTCGCGGTGGTTTTCGCGCGGCTGATGCTGCTCGCGCGGTTGATATGACTGCTGGTGATCCCGCTGGCCGTTGTCGCGGGGCTGATAAGGCTGCTGCTGCACCGGGACGAATCCCGGCTCCTGGCCGAAGTTCGAAAAGCTCTCGTCCTCGTCGCCATCCTCCGAGACCATCTCGGCATCGGGCCGGGGCTGCGGCTGATTCTGGCGGAATTGCTCCTGAGCCGCGGCAATCAGGCGGAAGTAATGCTCGGCGTGCTGGTAGTAATTTTCCGCAGCCACCGGGTCGCCGGAGGATCGTGCATCGCGCGCGAGCTGGACATATTTCTCGGCGACGTGAGACGCTGTTCCGCGGATTTTGATATCCGGTCCGTTGGATTCGAACACCCTTGTCATCGGGTTCTGACCACGCCGGTTATTATTATTGTTGTTGTTATTATTGTTCCGGTTACGCATCCGCTTGTTGTTCTGACCGTTTCTCATGTCGTGCCTTTGATCCAGCCCTGAAATTATCTTGCCTCAAACTCTTTGGGCCCGTGACGTTGACTGGCCCTGGAGTCCCGTTTTCGCTTTGTCTGCCGTTCGCTTCGTTCGCTATTTCGCTTCGTTAAATGTCGCGCGCCGCTTGCCCCGCCCCGCGCGATCATCTCGCGCACCGGACAGAAACCGCCGCTTATTTGCACACAGATTTACCGTACGTCGCAGTCAACAAAGACGCGTTCCCCACCAGCCCGGCGCGCGTCGCCGGCCGCATCAAGTCATTCCGCCTGCCAAAACAAGCACAGCTTTTGAGCGTGATTTTTCAAGCGCAATATCAGGCTTTCGTTCGCTTTGCGGTCGGAAGCAGCGCAGCTTACCCAAGCCATCGCGCTCAAAAGGACCTGCGTTTTGGAACCTTTCACCCGGGGGCTCTCGCTGTGAGAACTCTGGCCGTATCTGCCTACGGGGCCAGTAACCCTGGACTGATGTTGGCCGGAACGTAGTCGCTCCCGGGGAATATTCCAAGTGCTTTTTTTGCATTCCAATAGGGCTTTATCGGGGCGGCTTTCGGCCGCTGACGGCCCGCGGGATGCCCGCCAGATCGGCCTTTGGAGCCCTCACGGACGTTAACCCCGAAGCCGACATCAATTCGCCAATAGCGCCACTCTGGCCAGATCCGGCTTCCACGGTGAGCGTTCCCCCCGGGGCCAAAAGGCGGGCTGCCTGCGGAACAATCGCACGGTAGGCATCAAGGCCGTCGGTGCCCCCGTCCAACGCGCCGCGCGGGTCATATTCGCGCACCTCCCGGTCAAGCCGGGGGATGTCTGCCGAGCGTATATAGGGTGGGTTCGACACGATCAGGTCGAATGCTCCCGACAACGCCGCCGCGTAGTCGCAGGCGACGAACGCCGCCCGCGGGGCCAGGCCGAGCCGCGCGGCGTTGTCACGCGCGGTACATAATGCGCTCGGACTGATGTCGGTGCCGATGCCGGTCGCATCAGGAAGCTCGGATAATAACGCAAGAAGGATAGCGCCTGTGCCGGCGCCGATATCGAGGATACGCGGCTGCGGATGGGCGCTGCGTTCATCGCGCCAGATTTCAAGGGCCAGTTCGACGACGGTTTCCGTGTCCGGCCTTGGCACCAGCGTCGCCGGCGAAAGCTGCAAGGACAGGCCCCAAAACTCCTTGACGCCGAGAACGCGGGCGACCGGCTCACCGGCAAGACGACGTAGCGTGAAGTTTTCAAGACGCGCCGATTCATGTTGCGTGATGATCCGCGTTGTCGCCGTCATCAAGCCGGTGAGGTCGAGGCCGAGTGCTGCGCCAGCCAACAGGCGCGCATCGAGTTCGGCTGAATCGATGCCTTGCTCCCTGAACCTTGCAGACAGCGCGCGCCGCGCAACCTCGACAGTCTGCCCGGCGAAAGAGGCATCCACCGTCACGCCGAAGCGCCTTGCGCTGCCAATTGTGCGGCCTGGTGTTCGGTTGTCAGCGCGTCGGTCAATTCGCCAAGCGCTTCGCCCGCGATGACCTGCGGGAGCTTGTAGAGCGTCAGATTGATGCGATGATCGGTGACGCGGCCTTGCGGAAAATTGTAGGTGCGGATGCGTTCGCTGCGGTCGCCGGAGCCAACTTTCTCCTTGCGATCCGCCGAGCGCACCGCATCGATGCGCTGGCGTTCGGCGTCATAGATGCGCGAGCGCAGGATATTCATCGCCGAAGCGCGGTTCTTATGTTGCGAGCGGCTATCCTGCATCATCACGACGATGCCGGTCGGAATGTGGGTGATGCGGATCGCGGATTCGGTCTTGTTGACGTGCTGGCCGCCGGCGCCCTGCGCGCGCATGGTCTCGATCCGCAAATCATCGTTCTTGATGTCGACATCGACATCCTCGACCTCCGGTAGCACGGCTACCGTTGCCGCCGAGGTGTGGATGCGGCCCTGCGTCTCGGTATCCGGCACACGCTGAACCCGGTGTACGCCGGATTCGAATTTCAGTTTGGCGAAAGCGCCGCGGCCCTGCACCTCGGCGATGATTTCCTTGTAACCGCCCACGGTGCCTTCGCTCGCCGAGATCACTTCGACCTTCCAACCCTGCAGATTGGCGAAGCGCTCGTACATGCGGAACAGATCGCCCGCGAACAACGAGGCCTCGTCGCCGCCGGTGCCGGCTCGAATTTCCAGCACCACGTTGCGGTCGTCCATGGCGTCCTTGGGCAACAGCGCCACCCGGATCTTCTGCTCCAGTTCGCCAATACGGGCCTGAAGCTCGTCGCGTTCCGCTTCCGCCATGCTGCGCATGTCAGGATCGGTCGCGGGGTCCGCAAGCAGTCCGTCGGTGTCGGCAAGCTCGCTGCGCGCAGCGCGATAGGTCTTGACGGCGTCGATCAGCGGATTGAGCTCGGCGAGCTCGCGGGTGATCCGCACATAGTCTTCCGAATTCAGCTGGCCCAATATCTGAGCCTCGAGCGAGGCGTGGTGCGCCAGCAGAATATCCAGTTTGGCTTCGGGGAGCATCGACATCTGAGAGTCTCGAATATATGCGCTTTTCAGCAAATTAAGGGTGGCGGAGCGGTGACCATGATGGCCCGCTACAACGACAACCCTTCGGCCTCGGCGAACTCGGTCAGCTTCTGGCGGATCGACACACTGCCGGAGGGCGCATCGAGCAGCGAGTTCATCACGCCTTCGGCCTTTTTGGCGTCAAGGTCGAGAATCAGCGCCTTGACCGGGCCGTGCCCGGTTGCCGACAGCGACAACGATCGGTAGCCGAGCGCGATGAGCGCCAGCGCTCCGATCGGCTTCGACGCCATTTCGCCGCAGAGCGAGGCGGATTTCTTCGCCACGTTGGCTTTCTGAACGATTTCGCGCAGCACCCGCAGGATCGGGGCTGACAAAGTGTCGAACCGTTCGGAAACCTTGGCGTTGCCGCGATCAACCGCGAACAGGAACTGAAACAGGTCGTTGGATCCCACCGAAACGAAGTCGACCTTCTTCAAAAGCTCTTCAAGCTGATAGAGCAACGCCGGCACTTCCAGCATGGTTCCGACATCGATGCGTTCGGGCAGTGCGTGTCCATGCTGACGCAGATAGGTCAGTTCGCGCTCGACGATACTCTTGGCGGCATCGAATTCGGCAACTTCCGAAATCATCGGGAACATGATGCGCAGGCTTCTCCCGCCGCCGGCGCGTAAGAGAGCGCGAATCTGGCCGCGCAACAAGCCCGGCCGGTCCAGCCCAAGCCGGATCGCGCGCCAGCCGAGCGCCGGATTTTCCTCGATCACGCTCTCCATATAGGGCAGCGCCTTGTCACCGCCGATGTCGAGGGTGCGGAACGTCACCGGCTTTGAGCCGGCGGCATCAAGCACGGTGCGGTACAGCGCAAGCTGATCGCTGGTGCGAGGCAGGCTCTGGCCGACCATGAACTGCAGCTCGGTGCGGAACAGGCCGATGCCTCCGCTACCGGTATCGTCGATATGCGGCAGGTCAATCGCAAGGCCGGCGTTGATCAGGAGCTCGACCGGCTGGCCGTCCTTGGTGACGCAGGGCTTGTCCCGCAGGGCCGAATACTGCGCCTGCCGGCGTGCGCGAAACCGCACCCGCTCCGCATAGGCTTGCTCGATCTCGGTCGAGGGCCGGACGTAGATCGAACCTGAAGTGCCATCGACAATGATGGCGTCGCCAGGGTCGGCGATGCCAGGTGCGTTCGGCACCTCGCCGACCGCCGGAATGCCGAGCGCGCGGGCAACGATCGAAACGTGCGAGTTGGCGGTGCCTTCCTCCAGCACCAGTCCACGCAGGCGCTTGCGGTCATAATCGAGCAGCGCCGCCGGCCCCATCGCGCGCGCGATCAGGATAGCGTTGTCGGGTAACTGCTCGCGCGATGGCGCGTGGTCCTGTCCGACCAGTTGCCGCATCAGCCGATGGCCGAGGTCTTCGAGGTCGTGCAGCCGGTCGCGCAAATAAGGATCGGTCGAGCGCAGCATGCGGGCGCGGGTATCGGACTGGACGCGTTCGACCGCGGCCTCCGCGGTCAGGCCGGTGGCCACTGCTTCATGCAGCTTGTGTGACCAGCCGTGATCGTTGGCGAACATCCGGTAGGCTTCGAGCACGTCGCGGTGTTCGCCGCCGTCGGCGACGTCGCCGCGTTCCAGCATGCGGTCGAGATCGGCCCGCAACTTGGCCAATGCCGTATCCAGCCGCTTGATTTCCTTCGGCAGGTCCTCGGCAATGTAATTGGTGATGACGACGCGCGGTTCGTGCAGCACGACATGGCCAAGCGCGATGCCGTCGGACAGGATCGCGCCGGTCTTGTGCAGGGAATGCCGCGCGGCAGGCTCGGCGCCGGGCTGCGCCAGGGCCGACAACTCGCCGGAGGCGATCATTTCCGCGAGCACCATCGCGGTGGTCTGAAGCGCTTCGACCTCTTCCTCGACATAGGTGCGTTTGGCGCGGTTCTGCACCACCAACACGCCGAGTGTGTTGCCGGCGCGCAGGATCGGCACGCCCAGAAACGAGTGATAGATTTCTTCACCGGTCTCGGGACGGAACGAAAACGCCGGATGGCTTTGTGCGTCGTTGAGATTGAGCGGGGTCGCCTCGCTGGCGACGAGGCCGACCAGGCCTTCATGCGCGCTCAGCACGGTGCGGTGCACCGCGTCGCGATTAAGGCCCTCGGTGGCGTAGAGTTCGAGCGTATTGTCGACCCGCAAGACGTAGACCGAGCACACCTCCGCCACCATGTTGGCGGCGATCAGTACCACGATCTTGTCCAGACGTTCCTGCGCGGAGACTTGCTCCGCCATGGTTTCGCGAAGCCGTCTCAACAGGACGCGGGGACCTCCCGACGCGCTTCGCATCTCTTCAAATCCTCTCCCACCAGGCCAGCCTACCGGGCGCCCGGGAGCTGGCGTTAAGCTCAAACGCAACAAATTTATTCATTCGGTAGTGTGTATCGGCCGAATCACACCGCCAAAACAGTGGCACAGTTCACAATTGGGCTCATCTTCAGGCCGTATACCGAATCGAGCCTTGTTTTGCCAAGCAAAAGGCCTGCCAGTGTGACGGTTCAAAAATCCGTACACAGCTGACGTGGCTGCGCCAACTTATGTTGCAGCCGCTAAGAGAAATTGTTTCTAAACCTGATCGAGGCCGTAGAGCGTGTGCAGGGTGCGCACCGCGAGTTCGGTATAGGCGGTGTCGATCAGCACCGAAAACTTGATTTCCGAGGTGGTGATGGCGCGGATGTTGATGTTGCGCGCCGCGAGCGCCGAAAATGCCTTGGCGGCGACGCCGGCGTGGCTGCGCATGCCGCTGCCGATGACCGAGACCTTGGCGACATCGGTGGCGGTGTCGAGCCGGGCATAGCCGATTTCGGTTTTGGCCGAGGTGATGGTGTCGCGGGCTCGCGTATAGTCGGAGGCCGGCACCGTGAAAGTGAGATCGGTGGTCTTGCCGTCCTCGGAGACGTTCTGCACGATCATGTCGACATTGATATTGGCGTCCGCAAGCGGGCCGAAAATCGATGCGGCGACGCCCGGCTTGTCCTCGATCTGACGAATAGAAATCTGCGCTTCGTCCTTGGAGAAGGCGATGCCGGTGACAACGTGGCTTTCCATGATTTCCTCCTCGCTGCAGATCAGCGTGCCCGGCGGCTGGTTGGCGTGCGGGTCGATATCTTCGGGCTTGTCGAAACTGGAGCGGACAAAGATCGGCATGTTGTGAACCATGCCGAGTTCCACCGACCGCACCTGAAGCACCTTGGCGCCCAGCGAGGCGAGTTCGAGCATGTCCTCAAAAGCGATCCGGTCGAGCCGGCGGGCTTTCGGAACCACCCGCGGGTCGGTCGTATAGACGCCGTCGACATCGGTATAGATGTCGCAGCGGTCGGCCCGGATCGCGGCAGCGATCGCCACGGCCGAGGTATCCGACCCGCCGCGTCCCAGCGTGGTAATCCGGTTGGTCTGCGGAAAAATCCCCTGGAAGCCGGCGATGACCGCGACCTCCTTGCGCTCCTTGAAGCGGTTGACCAACTCGCTGCCGTCGATGTCGAGAATCCGCGCCGAGGCATGGGCGTCGCTGGTATTGATTGGAAGCTGCCATCCCTGCCAGGAACGCGCCTGGATGCCGATCGCCTGCAGCGCGATCGCCAGAAGTCCCGCGGTCACCTGTTCGCCGGAGGCGACAACCGCGTCGTATTCGCGCGCGTCGTGCAGGGGTGAGGCTTCTCGGCACCATTCGACGAGTTCATTCGTCTTGCCAGCCATTGCCGAGACGACGACGGCAACGTCATGACCGGCATCGACCTCGCGCTTGACATGACGCGCGACGTTGCGAATGCGTTCGATGTTGGCGACCGACGTGCCGCCGAATTTCATCACGAGGCGACCCATACGACTGGTGCATTCCCCTGCGGATTATTAATGTAGCCGGCGCAAACCTTCACGCGCCTAGCTCGAAAGGCGCGTATACATAGCGAGGCGGTCGGGGGCAAGCAACCGGTTCCGGATCGCGCTAGGTCATTGAGTTAATTGAGGCTGTTGTATGGGGCGCTATATCGACGAGATCCTGCAGCCGGGCGAAAAGGTGCTGTATTCGACCAATGCGCATTGGATCTTCTATCTGCCGGCAATCGCGGCCTGGATCGTGGCCTTGGTGCTTTTGATGGCCGCTGCCGCGGTTCCATCGCTGGCTCTGGCGGCTTGGGCGGGGGCCGCGGTGATTGCCGTGGCGGCAATATACTTCACGATCAAGGGCTGGTTTCACCGGTTATCGACCGAAACCGATGTCACCGACCGGCGGGTCGTGCATAAAACCGGGTTCATCAACAGGCGCACCTTTGAGATGAGCCTCGACAAGATCGAGAGCGTGGACGTTAACCAGAGCATAATGGGGCGCATTCTCAACTATGGCGACGTGACGATCCTCGGCGTTGGCGAGGGCAAGCAAAAAATCGCAACGATCGCGTCGCCCTTGGCGTTTCGTAGCGCCATCACCGCGCGATAGGAACAGTGGCAGCCATGGCCGTGCAATCAAATCCGCCCGCCGCGCTGTCAGCAGGGTCTACCGTCGACCCCGCGGAGATCGCCAAGTTCTCGAAATTGTCGGAACAGTGGTGGGATCCCAAGGGCAAGATGGCCCCGCTGCACAAGATAAACCCGCTGCGGCTGACCTACATTCGCGATGCCGCGTGCCGCAAGTTCGAACGCAACGTCAAAAGCCTGAACTGTCTTTCGGGTTTGCGCGTCCTCGACATCGGCTGTGGTGCGGGCCTGTTATGCGAGCCGTTGACCCGGCTGGGCGCGCAGGTGATCGGCGTCGATCCGTCCGCGAGCAATATCGCTGCCGCTAAACTGCATGCCGACAAAGGCCATCTGTCGATCGACTATCGCTGCACCACCGTTGAGGAAATGGACGTTCGCGAGCGCTTCGACATCGTGCTGGCGATGGAAGTCGTCGAACATGTCAGCGACGTCGGCATGTTCCTTGGCCGTTGCGCGGCGATGCTCAAGCCCGGCGGGCTGATGGTGGTTTCCACGCTCAATCGCAACTGGAAGAGTTTTGCGCTCGCCATCGTCGGCGCGGAATATGTCCTGCGCTGGCTGCCGCGCGGCACCCATCAATGGGAGAAATTCGTCACGCCCGACGAATTGGCAGGGCACCTTCTCGATAACAGGCTGACGATCACTGAACAGACTGGTGTAGTCTATAGCCCCTTTGCCGATCGTTGGGGTTTGTCGTCGGATATGGACGTGAACTACATGGTGATCGCGGAAGGCATGATTTGATTCTCGCCTCACTCCATTTTCTCTTTCCGCAATCCCCTGATGTTCACCGTTACCTCGCTCTGGATTCCCTTCACGATCACCGCCGCGATGGGCCAGGTCGCGCGCAACGCCATGCAGCGTCAGTTGACGGGGCCACTGGGCACCTGGGGCGCCACCAACATCCGCTTCTTGTTTGGTTTTCCCTTCGCCATCCTGTTTTTCATTGGCGTGTTGGTTGCCACCGGCGACGCCTTGCCGCGGCCGACGCCAGCCTTCTGGCCCTGGCTTCTGCTCGGCGCGCTCTGCCAGATTATCGCTACCGGGCTGATGTTGCTTGCGATGAACGAGCGCTCTTTCGTCGTGACGACGGCTTATATCAAGACCGAAGCGATCCAGACCGCGATCTTCGGTTTCGTTTTCCTCGGCGATCATCTGACCGCCTCGAAGGTGATCGCGATCCTGATCGCAACCGTCGGCGTCGTCGTCACCGCGCTGCGGCCGGGCGGCGAAAAAGGCTTTACCGATTGGCGGCCGACCGCGCTTGGCCTGGTTTCAGCCGCTGCCTTCGCGCTTTCGGCCAATGGATATCGGGGCGCGATTATCACGATCGAGGGCGCGTCCTTCGTGACGGCGGCGACCTATACGCTGGTGTTCGGGCTGTTCGTGCAGACGCTGATCCTGACGATCTACCTGCTGGCTCGCGCGCCCGGCGTGCTCAAGGCAATCCTCGGCCTGTGGAAGCCTTCTCTGCTGGCAGGGTTCATGGGCGCCTTTGCCTCGCAATTCTGGTTTTTGGCATTCGCGCTGACGGCAGCCGCCAATGTGCGCACGCTGGCGCTGGTGGAGGTGCTGTTCGCGCAAGCTGTCGCGTATTACTCTTTCAAGCAGCCGATCTCGGCGCGTGAATTGGGCGGCATCGTGCTGATCGTGATCGGGGTCGGGCTGTTGGTGGCGGCGTAGAGACCACTTCGAAAACGCCTAAGTCAGCCCTTGAAGGCAATCAGCACGGCGCCGGTGGCAATCAGTGCGATTCCCGTCCAGCCATAAAGTGACGGGCGTTCGCCGAGGAAGGTCACGCCGAACAACGCCACCAGCACGACGCTCAGTTTATCGATCGGCGCCACCAGCGTCGCTGGACCAAGTTTCAGCGCGCGAAAATAACAGAGCCACGACGCGCCGGTGCCAAGCGCGGAGAGCACCAGAAAAATCCAGCTTTTCGCCGAGATCTCCCCCGGATTGGATAACTGTCCGGTCGCAAACAGGATCAGCGACAGCGTGATCAGCACGATCACGGTGCGGATCAGGGTCGCCAGATCGGAGTTGATGCCCTCGACGCCGACCTTGGCAAAGATCGCCGTCAGGGCCGCGAATACCGCCGACAGCACCGCCCAGAGTTGCCACGACGACAGGGTTTCAGGATTCATCGGGCGGCCTCAGCGGGAAATTATTTCGCCGTTCCCTGATCGGAGAATTTAATTCCTGTCCTCGGGCAACGCCGGCAGCGGCATGACCTCGACGCCTTCGTCAATCAAGGCCTTTGCCTCGTCCGGCGAGGCCTCACCGTAGATCGGGCGATGTTCGATGTCGCCATAATGCATCTTGCGCGCTTCGTTGGGAAATTTTTCGCCGACATTGTCCGCGGTCTTGACGATGTGGTCGCGCAACTCCTTGAGCTTGGCGCGCAGCTCGACCTCCTGTGCCATCAAAAGCGGCGTAGGCGAAGCAGGCGGGATGACTTCTGCGGCCGGGGCAGGCACCGGCAACTGATCGGAAGGCTTGGTGTCCCGGCCCTTCTTGCTGACGATCCGCGGAGCCATGATGGCGCGTTCCACCTTGGTCGAGCCGCAAACGGGGCAATTGACCAGCTTGCGCTTTTCCTGGGCTTCGTAGGCCGACGAACTTTGGAACCAGCTTTCGAAAGCGTGGCCCTTGGCGCAACGCAAATTGTAATGGATCATGCCGATCCTCTGACGAGGTGCAGATGGTCGGGACCTGACCTCGGATCGGCGACGGAAAAGCGCCGGCCATGTTGCAGCGACGGGACGGTCTTGCGCGCGGTCTCAACCAGCGTCGGATCGATCTTTGCCATGAAGACACCGGGCTCGACGCCGCCCTCGGCCAGCACCTCGCCCCAGGGGGCGATAATCAGCGAATGCCCGAAGGTCTCGCGCTTGTTCTCGTGCAGGCCGCCTTGCGCCGCGGCGAACACGAAACAGCCGTTCTCGATGGCGCGGGCGCGCAGCAACGTATGCCAATGGGCCTCGCCGGTTTTCCGGGTGAAGGCGGAAGGCACGGTGAGGAATGAAGCGCCGCTTTCGGCGAGCGCGCGATAGAGCGCCGGAAAGCGGACGTCGTAGCAAATCGTCAAGCCGATGCGCCCCCAGGGCAGGTCGGCGATCACGGCCGTCTCGCCGGGCTGATAGTTGGCGGACTCCCGATAGCTTTCGCCGCCTGGCAGATCGATGTCGAACATATGGATCTTGTCGTAGCCGGCGATCACCTGGCCGTCGGGTCCGATCAGGAACGAGCGGTTGACTGCGCGTTCGGAGGATGCGCGCAGGGCCAGCGATCCGATATGCAGGTGAATCTTGAGCTCGGCCGCGAGCGCACGATAGGCCTTCAGCGAAAGATCGTTCGCCTCGTCGGCCAGATGCTCGAACAGCGCCTTGCGGTTCAGCTGCATCATGTTGCTCACTTCGGGTGTGAGCACATAGTCAGCGCCTTGGGCGGCAGCCTGACGGATCAGTTTGGTGCCTTGTTCGAGACTCGGCTCGGGCAGCAAGCCCGTGCGCATCTGTATCATGGCAGCGGTAAAGGAGCGGTCGGTACTCATGAATCGGCCTTTTCACCGGCGAGCAATGTATCAAGCTTGCCGGCGCGATCGAGTGCATACAACTCGTTGCAGCCGCCGACATGGGTCTGGCCGATGAAAATCTGCGGGAAGGTCGAGCCGGCGCCGGCGCGATCGTACATCTGCTGACGAAAGTTCGGGTCGGCCGCGATGTTCAGCTCGGTGAAGTCGGCCTTTTTGCGCGTCAACAGGCTTTTGGCGGCGGTACAATAGCCGCAGCCAGGACGGGTGTAGATTTCGATCGCAGCAGCCATGACGCGCTCTAAAGCTCCGAATTCCGACGTTCGCAACCTGATTGAGATGGCCGATTATATGGGAGTTCGGTGGCCGTCCACAACCCGGGCGAAGACCAGCACGTCGACGGCGGCGGCCTTCGCACGCAAAAGTGCCCGTGCGCAGGCGTCTACCGTCGCGCCTGACGTCAGCACGTCGTCGATCAGGACCACGCGGCGGTCACTGATGAAGTGTTGCCGCTCGGGCGCGACCTTGAATGCGCCCTGCACGTTGCTCGCCCGTTGCGGCCGCGACAGGCCGATCTGCTGTTCGGTCGGCCTGATCCGGCGCAGTGCTTCGGCTGCGACCTTAACGCCGCTTTCGCGCTCGATGATCCGCGCCAGCGCGCCCGATTGATTGTAGCGACGGCTCCATCCGCGCCGCCAGTGCAGCGGGACGGGAACGAGCACGTCGGCGTTATCGAGCAGTTCCTGTCCGGCCCGCGCCATCCAGCGGCCCATCGCCGGGGCCAGATCCGTGCGGTCCTGATATTTCAAGGCATGCACCAGCGTCCGCGCCACGTCGTCGTAGCGCACCGCCGCGCGAGCCCGCGTATAGGCCGGCGGGTTGGCGATTGCCTCCATCGACAGCATGTCGGGCCCGGGATCGTAGACAAAGGGAATGCCGAGCCGCGGGCAGAACGGCGGCGCGATGAACGACAGTTTGGCCCAGCAATTGGCGCAAACACCTTCGCCATCGACGGGATCGCGGCAGGAAACGCACAATGTCGGCAGCGCGACGTCGAGCGCCAGTTTGGCGGCATGCGACCACGCGCCCCGGCACGCACTCAGCGCACTGTGCAGATGCGAGGAGATGGAGCGGGATAAGGAAGGCTCGGCGTCCATGCGTGGCAGGCTATCGCCCGGCCTGGCAACGCTCAAGCGGCAAGAAAGCCCTCAACGTGGCGAGAGGAGGCCTGCGGCAATCTTGCTTATGCGGCTATTCATCGCCAATTGAACAGGATTACGATCTGCATCACCCGACCATCAGGCCGGATCGCCATGCTTCAAATTCTTTTTCCGCATCCGTACCAGATCGAAGTCTCCAAACTTCGTCAGCAGCTCAACGAAGCGCATCTGGCCTGGGTGAGCGAATGGAAAGCCCGGCAACAAGAATTCAAGATTGAGAATATTCGCTTCTCCCATGATCCGCTCTGGAACAAGCGGATCTTCAGTATTCAGGCCGCCCATGACGGCGAACTCTGGTTCTGGCGGGCCACCCGTGTGTTTCTCGGGTGGGGCGTGGCGTCGATCTAGGGCTGAACGGCTTCATCCCGCGCGGCGGTAAGCGAGCCGGCTGTGACCGGCGCAATAGGGCAGGCCATCGAGTGGCCGGTTGCCGCAAAAGCAGAAATCCTCTTCGCCGGGATTGCTGATCGGCCAGCGGCATTTTTCTTCGCTCAGTTCCAGTAACGAACAGTGCTGTTCTCCGTGAATGGTCTGGTCGGCTTCCGCCGGCGGCGCCTCGTTAAACAGCTGTCGCAGTATCCGGTACTGCAATCGCGGCACGGATCGCGAGCGGTCTGTTCTGTCCCTCGTTCGTCGCGTCGTCGGCTTCTTTTCGCGGGTCAGGCTGAGGCGGGAAAGCTTGCCGATTACGGCGTTGCGGCTCACCCCGATTTCACAGGCGATTTCGCGGCATGAGAGCCCGGCCGCGAAATGGCTTTTAAGGAGTTCGACGCGCTCGATGGTCCAGGTGTTGTCCGGCATTTGAAAGTCCCAAAGTATGAGCCGCCGTCACTGCGGCTCCCCCAATGGCCTCCCAGTTGCCGATCCGTCCCGAATGCCGCCTCACGGTGTCTTGCCGTTGTCGCGGATCGAAAGCAGCCCGTCCTTGATGGCGAGACGAATACCTTCCTCGATCAAGGTCTTCGCAACGCCCGGCACGCTTGTCCCGTGGGTACCCTGTCGAACCAACTTTTCGAGATAGGTGATGGTCGAAAGGGCCAGCGTGACTGGAACTCGGTCGGTTTCGGCTTTTTCTGTGGCCATACAAAAACGCTAGCCTCTAAAAACGATACAGAAAAGTATCTATTAAGAGTCTATTTACACTAGAAGGGGACGGCTTGTCAGCCCGGGATCGCGGGCCTACCAACCGGCATGGTTTACGAGCCGACCGCAGCCCCCGTTCTGTTCGACCGCTATCTGTTGCGTTCCCGCTTTGACCGGGCGCAAAGGCTTGGGCCTGCGACCTTCTTGCTGGACCGGGTTACCGAAGACATGGCGGAGCGGCTCAACGCCGTGTTGCGGGATTTCAAGAATGCGGCCGACGTCGGAACGCCGGGCGATCAGGTGGGTCACGTCCTCGCGGCGCGCTTCGATCGATACGCGCGGGTCGATTTGCCGGTGCGAGAATCCGAGCCGCTTTCTCTTGAGGCGGGAACACTCGATCTTGCGATTTCCGCACTCGCCTTTCAATTCGTCAACGATCTGCCCGGCGTGCTCGCGCAAATCCGCCGTGCGCTTCGTCCCGATGGATTATTGATGGCAGCGATGACGGGCGGCGACACGCTTACCGAATTGCGGCAGTCGTTTGCCGCGGCCGAAGCCGAATTGGAAGGCGGGATATCACCGCGCGTCGCACCGTTTGCCGATCTACGCGATGTCGGCGCGCTGTTGCAGCGTGCGGGTTTCGCGCTTCCGGTCACCGATGTCGACCGCGTCGTCGTTCGTTACGATAGCGTGTTCGGCCTGATGCACGATTTGCGGCGGATGGCGGCGACAAATGTCCTCGTCGAACGGCGGCGGATGCCGACCCGCCGCGCCACGATGCTGCGAATGGCGGAGATTTACAGTGAGCGCTTCGCCGATCCCGATGGTCGCATCCGCGCGACCTTCGATATCATCTGGCTGTCGGGTTGGGCGCCGCACGAAAGTCAGCAAAAGCCGCTGAAACCTGGATCGGCGAAAGCGAGTCTCGCCGAAGCGGTCAAGAAGGCGAAAGATTGAGACGCTTGCTCCGTCGTCCCGGGGCGCCTTGAAGAGGCGAACCCGGAATCACTGCGTCACATCAACAAGTCGATCAGATACGGGATCAGCGGAATGTCGGCCGGCGGCATCGGATAGTCGCGTAACTTGTTGGCGCGAACCCAGGTGAGGTTCTGGCCCTCGCGCGCGATCACGTCGCCCTCCCAGCGCCGGCAAATGTAAAGCGGCATCAACAGGTGGAAGTCATCATAGGCGTGGCTCGCAAAAGTCAGCGGTGCGAGACACGCCTCTTTCACGGTGATGCCGATTTCCTCGTGAAGTTCGCGGATCAAGGTCGATTCCGGCCGCTCGCCCGGCTCGAGCTTGCCGCCTGGAAATTCCCACAGGCCTGCGAGCGTCTTGCCTTCCGGCCGCTGCGCGATCAGCACGCGCCTGTCGGTGTCGACCAGCGCGCAGGCGACGACCAGGGTCAGTTTGGCTCCAGCCATGTTTTGCGCTACCTCAAACAATCTCAATCGACATTGGTGGGAGAGCGTGATTCACGCTGTGGCTCGACCTCCGTCACGGCGATAAGCCATGCTTGGGGCCGGCTGCCGAACTAGAGCACAAACTCGAAAAATCGAAAAGGCTACTACCTGAACAAGTCACGCTTCGCCTGGCTCAAAATCAGATCGGCCAGGATGCAGTCGCATCTGCTCACCCCTCGCCAAGAAGGGGTAGTTACGCCGTCGCCGCTGCGCGTTGAGCTAACAGGTCTTTTGCTGCAAATGCTGGGTACAGGTGCACGTCGTCGTCGAGGCGGTGTATTTGACGTCGTAGTACGCCGGACCGCTCGAATTCGCGGGGCTGTCGGTCGAACAGCGCGGAAACAGCCAATAGCTGTCCGCAAGATTGACGGTCCCGCTGATCGTATAACCGAGATTGGGTGTATAGGCGTAACTGACTTCACTCACAATGAACGAAACCTGGTCGTTTTGATTGTTGGCATTGTTTGCGTTGCCTGCCGCTCCGTTGAGCGATGCGGGTCTTGTCAAGGCTGCGTAGGGCGGGTTTGTCGAACTGCCAAGGCTCGACCTTCCCGGTCCGAAGCTCGCTCCGTTGTAAGATTGACTCCATTGAAGGGTCAGGTTGCCATTGGCGTCGCTGGAGACTTCGGACACCGTAACCGTGAGTTGGTTACTGTTGACGGGATACGGTGCAACGATGGCCGTCGCACCGGTCAGAATGTTCTGCAGCGAGGCCGTACTGAGCGACGTGTTCTGCGTAACCATATCGGCGACGGAGTGTGCAGTCGCGCTGACCTTGACGTTGATCGCCATTCCGTCCCCGAGTTCGACGCCGCCGACCAACAGCACCAACATGAACGGCACCACGATGGCGAACTCCGTCGCTGCCACGCCGTCGGCGGCGGTCGAAAATTTCCGTACGCGAAATGACAGTCTGGTCATAGGTTGATACCTCTAGGGAACGGCCGGCTCGTTCTGGAACGCGGCGGATGCCATGATCTCCCGGCTGCCGTTGGCTTGGTTGCCCCAGTTGTAAGCGAGGGGCCCGAAGAAAACTGGCCAGAGATACATCACGCGGACAACAACGATATCGCCCGCGTTTCCGGGATTGAATTGCCAAGTGTTGCCGACACTTCCGTCGCTATTGTAGGTCAGTACCGGCATGCCGGTATTGGCTGAGGACCAGTTGTTGGCGACCTGTACGTCGACCATCAAGCCAGTGCAGTTGAAAAGGACGTTGGCGTTATTGCAGACGGTCTGGTGAAATGCCGCCATGGCTAGGGCTGGGCTCAGGCTCGCATCCGCGGTTTGCGTTTGCCCGGTCAGAATTTGGCGGGCCGATGCCCGGACGGTATTTTGGAGCACCGACTGTGCAAAGAGAATCAGAAACGTCTGGATGAGACCGGCGATTAGGGCGAGAAACGGCACGGCAATCAGGGCGAATTCGACCGCCGTGGCGCCCTTGCTGTCCCTGATGAAGACGCCAAAACGGTTGCGGCGTCTCGTTCCTGCTGTGGTTTCCATTTGGGCCATGGCGTTTTTCTTACTGCGAGAGGCTGGCGGTGCTCGAGGCGACCTTGATGAACAGTTGCGTCAGCGCCCCCGTAATGTCACCGCCGCTTGTCACGTCGGAGAAGAAGCCGGGCGAGGCGCACGCCTGCAGATTTTGTGCGATCTTGCCGGTTGAGGGAGCAGGCTCATCGTACGGGTCCACCCAGCTCATGTACCAACTGTCCGTTGTCTGGATGCCGGTGGTGGCATTGGCGATAAGTTGCAGATACTCCGTGTAGAGGATCGCGATCTTAATGCCCCGGTTCTTGAGCGCCGTGCAGGCCGTCGTGTCGAGCGGCTGCTGGCAGCGCTTGCTGGGGGCGAGGGTCGCGTTGGGACAAGAGCCTGTGCTACCCGAGACGATCTTGTCCTCGACGCCGTCGGTGACGAGGAACACCACCTCCTGCGGCGTATCTCCCACCGCGTTGCTGCCAAGGCCTGGGGTGGGCATGATGGCGTTGAGGCTGTTGAGCGCGCCGGCGATATCCGTGCCGTAGTCGGTGGTGCAGGATCCCAAAACGACGCAGTTCTGGTGGTCGACCGGCATCAGCGCGATATTGCTAATCTTGGTTCCAGCGGTCGTCGGGGTGGTCAGCGTTTGCCTTGTGTTCAGGCCAACGTCGAACGTGTAGAGGGCCGCTTTATAGGTGGTGTTGTTCAAAGCCGACATGCACTGCATGACGCCGCCCGATATGCCTGACTGCGGGCAGTTCGCCCAGCTAACGAGCAACTGGTTCAGCGCATTCGCCACTAGGTCGATACGCAAGGTGACGTTGTTGGCGCGAGCGATCGTAAGGTTGTCCTTGGTCGAAGAGTTCGCACCGCTGTCGGAATTGGGATGCGTTTCATGGCAAGCAAAGCCGCAATTCGCTGACGACGATGGCTGATTTTTGGTAGCCGTGATAAGTTTGGAGATGTCGCTATTGGTCGCGCCAATCCCCATCGACGGCGAGTCGTCCATCAGCAGATACCAATTCATATTAGGCGCGGCCGCCGCCTGGGCTGTCGCCGAGCCATTGAGCGGCCACGACGCGGTATTCAGGAGGACTTTGGGAAAATTATTGAGGGATGCGGCATTATATGAAACCGAGACGGTGCGCCCAAGTCCCACATCAGTGACGATGATCGTGGGCGTCGGTGTCGCGGCCAAGCCGGGAATGCTGTTTGCCACTGACATAAAGATGGCGTTAGCGGTGGCTTGGGCCACCGCATCGGATTGCATCAGCATGGCGGGCCTGACGGCCGCAATTGCGGCGGCGTCGGCAGCCGCGTCCAATTGCTCCTTCTTGCGCAGCGCCTGGGTGAAATCCAGCGTCATGCCCAGCAGAAAGATGATGGGAACCAATACGAGCGCAGTGATCACGGCGACGTTCGCCTTGCGATCTCTGGCGAAGCGGTACAACCAAGCACGAAGCATAATCTTCATCCTAATCGCCGTGGGTCCCGGCAGAGGCAATTCTCTGGCATTTCAAGGGTCGAGGACGGTAGAAGGCGATCGAATAGCCTCCGCCGATCTCTCGGCAGAGCGGAACCTTGAAGGTTGGCCGTTAAGCAATGCTTACGCCGATCGCGGGAACGTGAGGCGGTCGAAAATCGACGGCTGCGATCAAGCCGGATCGTTAACCGGCCCTAAATGCGGCCAGCAAATCCGAGCAATTTGTCGTGGGAAGAGATTTGCGTAGACGATACGCCGTGTAGCTCTTTCACCGGGCGCCCCTTCAGAAGCGCATCGCGCAGGCACGCATAGACGATTAGTTTACCCTCTACTCCCCGCGAGGGGCGGGAAGGAGAGGTGCGTCACGACCGGTAGTCGCCGTTGATCGCGACATATTCCTTGGTGAGATCGCAGGTCAAAACGCGGTCGCGGCCCTTGCCGAGGCCGAGCGCGACCTTGATCTGGATCTTCGGCTGCTTCATCGCACTTGAGACTTCCGCCTCGTCATAAGAGGGATCGCGCGCGCCGCTTTTGGCGACGCGGATGCCGTTGAACGAAATCGAAAGCTTGTCGCGGTCAGCCGGTTGTCCGGCCTTGCCGACTGCCATCACCACGCGGCCCCAATTGGCGTCCTCGCCGGCGATCGCTGTCTTCACCAGCGGTGAATTGGCGATCGACATTGCGATTTTACGCGCTGAAGCTTTTGACGTTGCACCCTCGATGACGATCTCGACCAGCTTGCGGGCGCCTTCGCCGTCACGCGCCACCTGTTCGGCGAGGTCGGCCAGCACCGCGTGAAAGGCTTTCGCGAAAGCCTTCAGGCGCGGGTCGCCGGCGCGGCTGATCTTCGGGGCGCCGTGGTTTGCGGCAGCACCGGTCGCGAAAGCGAGCAGCGTATCCGATGTCGAGGTGTCGCCGTCGATGGTGACGGCGTTGAAGCTGTCCTCGACGCCGGCCTTGAGAAGCGACTGCAGCGCGGCGGCCGTGATCGGCGCATCGGTGAAGATGAACGAAAGCATGGTCGCCATATCGGGCGCGATCATGCCGGCGCCCTTGGCCATGCCGTTGATCGTCACCTTCGCCTTGCCGAGTTTCACGGTCGCGGTCGCGACCTTCGGAAAGGTATCGGTGGTCATGATGGCACGCGCGGCATCCATCCACGCGTCAGGCACGGTCTGCGTGGCGAGGTCGCCCAGCACGCCGTCGAACTTCGTGGCGTCGAGCGGTTCGCCGATGACGCCGGTGGACGCCAGAAAGATTTCGCTCGGCTGGCAGCCGACCGCTTTCGCGGCGATCGAGGCGGTCAGCGAAGTTGCCTGACGGCCGGTTTTGCCGGTGAAGGCATTGGCGTTGCCGGAGTTGACCACCAGCGCGCGCGCCTGCCCCCGGCCGAGTTTGGCGCGGCACCATTCGACCGGTGCGGATGGGCATTTCGAGCGGGTGAAGACGCCGGCAACGGACGTGCCCTTGTCGAGGACCGCGAGCAGCACGTCGGTGCGGCCCTTGTAGCGGATGCCAGCAGCCGCGGTGGCGAGCGTCACGCCCGCGACGACAGGCATTTCGGGAACGTCGGTCGGGGCGAGCGGGGAGACGGTGGATGACATGGTCGCGGCCTTATCGACAATGAGCAAATGAAATCGTCGTGGCCGGACTGGTCCAGCCGTCCACGTCTTTCAGCATCTGTCGATGAGGCTTTTAAGACGTGGATGCCCGGCACATTGGCCGGGCATGACGTCAAATACTGAAATTCGACTCTTAAGTCGATTTACTTCTTCGCGGGCGCCATTTTCGAGTCCGACGGCTTGGCGGCGTCGGGCGCCGGTGTATTCGAAGCCTGGTCCATGCGCTCGACCTTGGCGCTTTCGCGCAGCTTGGCGACATACTCGGCCTGCGCCTTGCGCGTCACATAGGTCTCGATCTGGGCCTTGACCTGGTCGAAGTCGGGCGCCTTGCGGCTACGCTTCTCCTCGACCTTGATGATGTGCCAGCCGAACTGCGATTTCACCGGATCGGAAATCTTGCCGGGCTCCAGCGCAAAGGCGACGGTGGAGAATTCCGGCACCATCTGATCCTTGGTGAAGAAGCCGAGGTCGCCGCCATCGGCCGCACCCGGATCCTTGGACTTCTTCTTGGCGAGCTCGGCGAAATCAGCGCCCTTCTTCAGCTCGGCTTCGATCGCCTTGGCCTCGTCTTCGGTTTCGACCAGAATATGCCGCGCATGCACTTCCTGCTCGCCCTCGATCTGCTTGGCGGCCTCGTCATAAACCTTCTTCATGGCTTCGTCGGTGGTCGCAGCTTTGCCTTCCACCGCCAGGAGATTATCCATCAGGAGGCGGTTGCGGGTGAAGGCGAGCCGAGCCTTGAAGTCAGGGCGATCCTCGATT
>Ga0210387_10000384_pt1 | contig 31458 bp, 29 predicted proteins | sample IncBWC7OmetaG_FD_160108 | JGI IMG/M metagenome (GOLD analysis project Ga0210387, IMG submission 160108) | Forest soil microbial communities from Barre Woods Harvard Forest LTER site, Petersham, Massachusetts, United States - Inc-BW-C-7-O ... | reverse complement strand
CAAACCCCACTGTTCGATGACGGATAACCGATCTTGGCGCATGGCGGTTTGCGGAAAACCGGAGAGCTTCTGGGCAAGCTCCATTGCGATCCTCAGCGCCTCTCCATCCGGCACACGGCGGTTGATCAAACCCATGGCCAGCGCTTCGGCCGCGTCCACCGAGCGGCCGGTCAGGATTAAATCCATCGCCCGGCCGTGACCGATGATTCGCGGCAGCCGGATGGTGCCGAGATCTACAAGCGGAATGCCGAAGCGGCGATTGAACACGCCAAAGATCGCGCTTTCACCGGCGATCCTCAGGTCGCACCACAGCGCCAGTTCCAAACCACCCGCCACCGCCGGGCCCTCAATGGCCGCAATGACCGGTTTGGAGAGGCGCAGCCGCGCAGGTCCCATCGGTGAATCGCCGCCCGCGCTCAGGGTGACGCGATCTGCCGATGCGAGCGCCTTAAGATCAGCGCCGGCGCAAAACACATCGTTGGCGCCGGTGAACACCGCGACGTCCAAGCTCGCATCGGCGTCAAAGGCGCGGAACGCGTCGGCGAGCGCTTTAGCCGTCGCGGCATCGACAGCGTTGCGCCGCTCGGGGCGCATCATGCGAATGAGCGCAACCCGATCGATCCTCGTGACTGACACGCTCATCTGACGATCTCCTAATTGAGATTGAAGGGCGGCCGCGGCACGTCCGGGCATGAGGGACTGAGTCCGTTCACGGCCCCGCCGCGCACCAATCGCTGGTACAACTGTGCCAGGCAGTCGCTCCACTCGGTATGACCCTGACCTTTGACGACGACTTGGACGCGACTGGAGAATCCGGCCGCAACGCGATTGGCATACCAAAGCGGCGTGCCGCCGTCCGCGTCGCCTGATACAAACAGCGTCGGCACAGCGGAGAGTACCGCTGCGCGGTAATCCTTCGGCAGCGTCGTCTTCGGCCATTCCTTGCACGCGGCCTGCTGTTGTCTCACGCGATAGTCGCCGAGAAACGTGCCCTGGGTTTCCGGCGCAATATCCTGCTCATGAATGAACGCCACATCCTCGCTGCAGGTAATCGAAAAGAATAGGCCAAAGCTAAACGCCGGATCGGCGTCGTGCGCGTCGGAAAGCAGATCTTTGGCCAGCGCATTCCAATCTCCCGCGTAAGCGTGATGAATCATCGACGGCAGCACCGCCGCGCTCGTGGGTCGATAGAGTTTCGAGCGCATCCACTCAGCCACCCGGCCGCGGTAAAGCGGTGCCGTTCCCGGGCGTGTCGGAATCGAAACGCGCACCGTGCCGGAATCGAGCCTGGTCATGACGGCGCGAAACTCCTCGCGCAGCTTAGGATAAGTCGTGCGGCACGCCGCGTCGGCGTCGCAGGACTTGAACAGCGTTTCCATTGCCGCCTGGGCAGTCTTCGCGAACGGCAATGGATTCGCGGCATCCATGGGAACGGCGCTGCCAAGGTATGCGGTGCGTACGCCGGCAGGAAAGCTGCGGATATATACCTGGGCAGCGCGCGTGCCATACGATCCCGAATAGAGATTCAGGGCACCGTAGCCGAGACCGCGCCGCACTTGCTCAAGGTCATTGGCAAATCGATCAAACGTGTACTGAGTGAGGTCGGCGCGCGCTTTGAGCCGCTGCGCACAGCGTTTGACCGCCGCGACCGGAAAGACATCGCGCAGGCTCGCCGCCGGATCAGCCGCGGAATACAAGATGCAGGGCAAAGCGCCCGATTTGCCCGTGCCCCGTTGATCGACGAGCAAGAGATCGCGATCGTCGAGCAGCGCCGCGAAGCGCTCCGCATAGAATCCGGCCGAGCTGATGGAATCCTCTCCGGGACCTCCCTGCAGTACGACGATGGGATCGGCGAGCGCCGGTGTTTTCGCAGCAGGAATCACCACCACGCTGATCGAGAGCCGCCGCCCGTCGGGTTTCTCGGGATTCTCGGCAACAGTGAGCGCGCCGCAACGCGCGGCGCGCGTCAAATCGGCGAAGCGGCACGAAGCAAGCACGATACCCGGCTCGATCGCCGCGGCGTGAAGCGCGGGAGCGCCGCAGAGGATCGCCAGGAGGGCACATTGCCACAAGGTATTCATTGGATGCCCAGTATAAATGGATCGAAGCTCAAGGCATGCGCTAAGCTCGCAGCATGCATCATGTCGTCATCGTTGGAGCCGGGTTCGGTGGACTGACCGCCGCGCAGAAGCTCAGCAACGCAGCGGTTCGCATCACCATCATCGATCAGCGCAACCATCATTTATTCCAGCCGCTGCTCTACCAAGTAGGGACGGCAGCCCTCGCGACTTCGGAAATCGCCTGGCCGATCCGCTTCTTGATGCGCAAACGCGAGGAGGTGACCACGCTGCTGGGTGTGGTCACCGGGGTCGATCCGCGAAATCGTTGGGTCGCGCTGGAAGATGGCGGCGCCGTCGCCTTCGATACCTTGGTCCTGGCCACAGGGGCCCGCCACGCCTATTTTGGCCACGACGAATGGGAGCCCTTCGCGCCCGGACTCAAGACTCTGGAGGACGCAACGTCGATTCGCCGCAGGGTGCTGTTGTCGCTGGAGCGGGCCGAGCGGGAAAGTGATCCTGCGCGCCGCGCCGCGCTTCTCACCTTCGTGATCGTGGGCGGCGGACCGACCGGCGTGGAACTGGCGGGTGCCATCGTGGAATTGGTGTATCAAAATCTCCGCGGAGAGTTTCGCCATTTCGATACACGGCAGGCGCGGGTACTCCTGATCGAGGCCGGTCCTCGACTTCTGCCGGCCATTGCGCCCGACTTATCGGCCTATGCGCTCAAGGCTCTGGGTCGATTGGGGGTCGAGGTGCGCCTTGGTGCTCCCGTAACCGACTGCAATTCAAAAGGCGTCAGGATCGGCGATCAAATCGTCGAGGCCGATGTAATCCTTTGGGCCGCCGGCGTGCGCGCCTCGCCGGCGGCCGCTTGGCTCGGTGCGCCGGCAGACGCCGCCGGCCGCGTGAAGGTCGAAGCGGATCTCACCGTACCGGGACATCCGGACATTTTCGTGATTGGCGACACCGCAACGGTCAATGTCTGGAACGGCAAGCCTGCTCCCGGCATTGCGCCGGCCGCGAAACAACAAGGCGCTTACGTCGCCCGGACCATCAAGCAACGCCTGGCGGGGCATTCTCAGCCGCGGCCCTTTCGCTATCACCATGCAGGAGATCTTGCGACCATCGGCAAGCGCTCGGCGGTCATTGATTTTGGCTGGTGCAAGCTCAAGGGTTGGGTGGCGTGGTGGGTTTGGGGGCTGGCGCACATTTATTTCTTGATCGGATTGCGCAATCGGTTTGCGGTGGCCCTGAGCTGGCTGTGGATCTACCTAACCGGCAACCGCAGCGCCTGCCTCATCACACAAGTCGATCACAATCCAAAATCGCCGTGATGTGCGCGCCCCCTTCCACCTTACACGGCCGGCGTCGCGTCGACGAAACCCACGATGGCCGCGCTCAGACCGTCGGGACCTATGCGTATAAAATCCGTACCGCCCAGATACAGCGGCGCCCCCGGCATTCCGCCTGCCGCCCAGCTGAATCGAATGTGCTCGTTGTGCGCCTCGATTTTGCTGATCAGCCGCACCTGATAGCCGGGAAAAGCAGCCTGTGCGACACCCAGCATCGCGTCGATCTCATCGAGCCCCGACGCTTTGCGATGCGGATCGACGTAAGTGCCGTTTGGCCCCCACGTCTTGGCTGCGATGGCGCGGCGTATTGCAGGATCGCGTTCGTTCCAGGCGGCGATATAGTTCATTACGATGTCGTTTGCGTGCATTTCGATTCTCCTCGTTGCTGAATATTGAAGTTACCGAACAGCGGTCAGGCGCTGCGTCGCGCGGCAATCGCGGGAAGTGACAGGAGCGGTGACCGTAAAAATGCCTGCAGTTCCTGATTCAGGCGCGCCGCGTGAGTTACCGGCAGGCCGTGTGGAGCGCCCTCGTACACCGTCAGGCGTACATCGGACATGAGCGGGACAATTCGGCGTGAGGTCAATTCGAGCGGCGCGGAAGCATCGCGATCGCCATGAACGATCAGGGTGGGGATCGGGATACTCTTCAGCTCTGCGCGAAAATCCGCCTCGATTAGCGCGCGATTGCAGTGGAGCGCGGCCTTCAAAGAGCACGACAGCATCATGTTCTTAATCCAGGCAACGGTATCGGCGCCGGTATCTGGCGTTACAAAAGGACGGGCATTGTTATCAAGCCACGCAGGGAACCCCCTCCCGAGAATCTGCTGTCGCGTGGCGTCCAACAGTTGTCGATCAATACCCTCGGGGTTGTCGGCGGTCTTCGCCAGGCAAGGCAGCGTCGGGCCGATGAGCGCTATGCGCTGAATGCGCACCAACCGCGGCTGCGAGAGATAACGCACGACTTCCCCGGCGCTCATCGAGTGCGCCACGACTTGAACGTCGCCTAAGTTCAATGCATCGAGGACGGTCTCCAGGTCGTTCGCGAGCGTGTCGTAATCGAAGTTGCGGCCGGGATCGCTGGAGCGGCCATGTCCGCGTCGATCATAGGCAATGCAACGAAACCCTGCCTCGCTCATCGGCGCCATCTGGTATGACCAGAAATCCGAGGGCAGGGCCCACCCAGCAAGAAATACCACAGGAGTACCTATGCCCCAATCGCGATAGAAAAGCTCGGTGCCGTCCGCGGTACGAATGGTGTTGGCTCTGTTCATGTTTCCTCCGTTGATTGGAGAAGAAACGATGACAGGGCGCCGCGGCCGCGTCGATTACGTCAGAAGTAATCGACTAGCCGGTCGATGCGCGCAACGCGGCGGCGGTTTCTGGGTCAGCGGGGAAGAAGGACTCCAGCGTCAGTTCCGCAAGGGTTATATCCACCGCGGTACCGAAGACCGTCGTGGTCGAGAAGAAACTCAAGAGTCCCCGGTCGGTTTTCAGCTGAAACGGAACGAATATATCTCCATGATCCGCGGCCGCAGGAGGCGCGGTCGATTCTGTCGCGGGATAGCCGCGCAGCTCCTCGAGCAGCGGCAGCAGCGTGCGATCGTTGGTCAGGGTGACTTGGCGATATAGACGATCCAACAGGTGTCCGCGCCACTCGGCTAAATTCGCCACTCGCGGCGCGAGTCCGCGGGGATGCAGGCTCAGCCGCATGACATTGACGGGCGGCTGCAACAGCGCGCTGTCGACCACCAGCGACATCAGCGGCGGCAAGGCGGCATTGGCAGCCACCAAGTTCCAGCCGCGGTCCACGACCAAGGCGGGGAATGGCTCGGCGCTCTTGAGCAGCACGTCGATGGCTCGCCGCGCTTCGTGAAGCGCTGGGCTGTCCAATTTGCGTTCCTCGAATACCGGCGCATACCCGGCCGCCAGCAACCAGGTGTTGCGCTCGCGCAGCGGGACGCCAAGGTGTTCGGCGAGCCTCAGGAGCATGTCGCGGCTGGGTGTCGCGCGGCCGCTCTCCATGAAACTCAAGTGACGTTGAGAAATTTCGGCCTGCAGCGCGAAATCGAGCTGACTCAAGCGCCGCCGCTGCCGCCATTCCCGAAGATAGGCGCCCACGTGGCTGATCTGAACATTCAAGGCCAATCTCCGAAAGTCCCAAGGTCTTGCGATTTTGTAATCCGCGTCATCGTGGACTGTCAATGCTCTTTACGCGGCGCTGTTAAAAGGAGAACCTTACAGGCATATGGCAACCTCGAAAACAAAAACCAAGACCGCGGCTAAAAGTACCAACCGGGCATCTCCGAAACGCGCCCGGGCTTCTAAACGCACCCGCGGAAAGTTGGCGCCCGGCGGCACCGCACGCGGCTTGGACGCCGCTCAAGTCGCCATAGCCTTGGACAGCGCGGAAATCGCAGAGGTGGTTGCACAGGTGCGCAGTGCGGGCGGCGCGCCGATCGGCGCCTATCGGGACCCGCTCGGCGGCCGCGCATTGGTGCTGGCATCGCTGCCGCTGGGAGCCCTGCAGCCGACCCCCTTTCAACGCGACCTGTCCCCGACGCATGCCAAACGCCTCGCACTCAAGATCGACGAAACGGCGGCGTTCTTAGACCCGCTGATCGTGGTGCGCGGAGAGGATGGCCGGTTCTGGACACCGAACGGCCGACACCGGCTGGCCGCGGGAAAGGTGCTCGGCCTGAAGCAGATTACTGTCTTGATCTCGCCGGACGAGACCCTCGCCTACCGCATTCTGGCTCTCAACACCGAAAAGGCGCACAACTTGCGCGATCGAAGCCTCGAAGTCATTCGCATGGCGCGCAGTCTCGCCAAACGCCATGGAGGCTCCAAGGAGTCGCAGTACACCAAGGAATTCGAAGCCGCTGAACTTCTGACCCTCGGCATCGTGTACGAGAAGTCATCGCGCTTTGCCGGCGGCGCGTACAGCTCATTTCTCAAGAAAGTCGATCGGTTCAGCGAGCGCACCCTGGCGGCAAGCCTGCGCGAACGCGAAGGCCATGCCTCGCGGTTGCTGGAAATCGATGCGCGCGCGAAAAAGATCATCGAAACGCTGCAGGCGAGGGGCTTCAAGTCGCCGTACTTGCGCAACTACGTGGCCGCACGCATCAATCCCGTGCGCTTTCACAAAGCCAAGAAGGGTGATACCAAGCCGCCCATGCCTCTCGCGCAGGCGTTGACGCGCATGGCGGCGGCGGCCAAGAATTTCAAAGTCGAATCGGTCTCGAATCGCGATCTGGCCTGGGTCGCGGTCGGTGCCGGAGCACAGGAGTAGGGTTTAATGATCGAGCGGTCGATTCAGATAGTGACACCGGACGGGCGCATGAGCACCTTCATTTGCCATCCCGAGCGCGACTCGCCGCATCCGGCGATCATCATTTTCATGGACGCACCGGGGATTCGCGAAGAGCTGCGCGATATGGCACGCCGCCTGGGCACCGTGGGCTACTACGTCATGCTGCCGAATTTGTACTACCGCTCCAACGTCGAAGAACTCGCCGCGGCGGCGGCCGCGGCGAACGTCGACATGCGTCAGAAGGCGCTGCAGCTCATGGCCACCATCAACATTCCGCTGGTCATGCAGGATGTCGATGCACTGCTGGCCTTTGCCGGACAGGATAAAGCCGCGTCGCGAGGCCCGATGGGATGTGTCGGCTACTGCATGAGCGGCCAATACGCCATCAATGCGGCCGTTCGACACAAGGAGCGTATTCGAGCGGCGGCTTCCATGTATGGCGTGGCGCTGGTGACTGATAAGCCGGACAGCCCGCATTTGGCCCCGCAGCGCACCGACGCCCGCCTGTATTTTGGATGCGCGGAAAAGGATCAATACGCGCCCCCGGAAATGATCGAACGGCTGCGTGCCGAGATTGCCGCCAAGGGCGGCAACGCGGAAGTTGAAATCTATCCCGGTACTGGGCATGGATTTGCCTTCCCATCGCGTCCGGTGTACGACAAACCGGCGGCCGAGCGCCATTGGGAACGCCTTTTCACGCTGTTTGGTGCTGCCTTGAAATGAGCGCGGCGAAGCCCGCTATTCCGGCACGTGAATATGCGCCTTGATATGTTTTAAATTGGCCACGATGGTGAAGGTCATGATGACAAGCAACGACCAGGAACTCCATTTGCCGATGTGAACGGTGGCCCATGCGCCGATCTGATTGGGATAGCGCCAGACGCCGAAAAACGTACTGATGTTTTCCGCCAGCCAGATGAAGAAACCGATGAGCACGAAGGACAGCAGCAAGGGCATGCTGCGTTTCCGGTGCAGCGGAATGAAGGTGACGGTGGTCCTGGCGTAGAGACCCAAGGCGCACGCAACGATGTACCAGCGAAAATCGCCGATGTAATGATGCGTGAAGAAATTGGCGTAAATGGCGAGTGCGATGAGCCACGCCATCCAATAAGGGGGGTGATGGCGGACGCGCAGCTCAAACAGCCGCCATGCCTGTATCACATAGCTGCCCACCGCCGCGTACATGAATCCCGAGAACAACGGCACTCCGAAGAGCTTGGTGTAGCCTGGATCCGGGTAGCTCCAAGACGCGACTGCGCTCGAGGTCTTGAAGACCTCGAGCAGGAATCCCACCGCGTGGAATAAGCAGATTGCCTTGAGTTCATCGAAGGTCTCGAGCTTGCTTAAGACCATCCCCGCCTGGACAACGACGGCGTAGAGAAGCAGCAGGTCGTAGCGCGGAATGCCGAATGCACCGGCGCGCGGCATTGAAAACACAGCCGCGAAAAACAAGCCGACGAACGTGCAGGCGCGAACTTGCTTCAAGCCAAAGGCCAGGAATTCCAACGCTGCATCCCGCATGGGCACACGATAGGGGTGCAATGTGGTCCCGCGCGGGCGCAAACATGGCCAATCATGGCATGGGTGCACTAATATGCCTCGATGAGCGCTCCGCACGATGTCACGCCGCGGCTCGCGGCAACCACCATCCTGGTGCGCGCGCGCGGCGACCAACCCGAATTACTGTTGCTGAAGCGCGGCGAACACGCGCGCTTCATGCCCAACGCGTACGTGTTTGCCGGCGGGGCGCTCGACCTCAGCGATGAAAGCGCCGATGTCTACGCTCTGTGCAACGGATTGGACGATGAGCTCGCGAGCGAGCAATTGGAATTGCCGTCCAACGGTCTGCGATTCTTCGTGGCCGCGGTCCGCGAGGCGTTTGAGGAATGCGGCCTGCTGTTGGCATACGATGCTCGCGGCGATATCGCGGATCTGTCCTCATGGGATGAATCGCGCCTGCGCGAGACGCGGCTGAAGATTTCCGGCGGCCAGCTCAGCATCGCCGAGCTTTGCCGCGCCGAGGGCTGGCGCCTCGCGGTGGACAAACTCGCATTTTTTAGCCATTGGATCACGCCGCCCGGCAGGGTGCGTTTCGACACCCGGTTTTTCCTGTGCGGCGCTCCGCCGCGCCAAACCGCGTGTCTCGCCGGCAACGAAATGTCGCAGTTGGTTTGGCGCACCGCTGCCGAAGCGCTGGCGGAGCATGCGAGTAAAGAACTGCTGCTGATGTATCCGACTCGAGCGATACTGAAAGAAATCGCGGCGATGCGTGGTGTCGAAGAATTATTCGACTTTGCCCGCAAACCCCGCAAGATTGCCCCGATTACCCCGGTCTTACCGAAGGGTGTTCGCGCCGACGGCGGTTAACCTGTCCGAGCGGACTGCGCGGCGTAAATCTTGCGCACCGCTTCCATCGTATCGGCGTCTTCGACCGACTTGTCGTCTCGATAGCGCTTGACCCGCGCGAGGCGCAGCGCCACTCCCCCAGGATATCGGCTGCTGGCCTGCAAATCGCTGAAGGCGATTTCCACCACCAGCTCCGGACGGATGTACACGGTTCCGGCATCGCGGCGAACTTCGCGCGCCAGAAATTCCCGCGTTTGCCAGGTCAGCATGGCATCAGTAAGCCCCTTGAAGGTCTTGCCGAGCATGATGTATTCACCCGTAGCGGGATCGAGGGCCCCCAAGTGCAGGTTGGAGAGCTTGCCGGTGCGGCGGCCGTAGCCCCACTCGGCCCCGAGCACCACCAGATCGAGCGTATGAACTCGCTTGATCTTGAGCCAGCTCGCGCCGCGATTGCCGGCTTCGTAAGGCGCGTCCAGGGCCTTTGCCATGACCCCTTCGTGGCCGGCGGCGATTGCGGCCTCATAAAAGGCGCGCGCCGCGGGTTCCGAATCGGTGACCAGTCGCGGGACCAAGCGCGACGCGGGAATGCTGCTGGCCAAAGCGAGAAAGCGCTCCTGCGTGCTTCGGGTGGCGATACTCTCAGCGCCTAGACGCAGACAATCGAAAAAAAATGCTTCGATCGGCAACGCGCTGCGCGAGGCTTCGACATTGAGCTTGCGGCCGAAGCGGCGCATGGTCACCTGGAAGGGATGCGGGCGGCCCGAGGCATCGAAGGCGATCGCCTCGCCATCGAGCACCAGAGCGTGCTCGGCAAAAGTGCGCGCGAGCTCGGCGATCTCCGGGATGGCCGCGGTGATCTCATTCAGGCTGCGCGTGTAGATGCGCACCTCGTCGCCCAGCTTGTGCACTTGAATGCGGGCGCCGTCCATCTTCCACTCAAACGCCGCCGCGCCGTGTATTTCCTGTAACGCTTCGGCCACATCGACAGCCGTCTGCGCCAACATGGGAGATACCGGCGAGAACAGTTCGAGCTGGAACTTCGCCAGCGCCTCGGGCCCTTCCTGTAGTGCCGTTGCAGCCACGGCCCCGAGACTCTTGGAGTACATCGCCGCCCGGCGCACCGTTGCGATCGACAGTCCGGCGGCCGCGGCAATGGCGTCGACCATGACGCCGGCCAGCGCGCCCTGCCGCAGCTCTCCGATCAAGAGACGCAGCAGGAAATGCTGTTCCGGCGCCGTCGCGCGCGCGAACAGTTCCTGCAAAGCCGCTGCGCGCCGCGCCGCGGATCCGCCGCCGCGCATGCCGGCGAGTTCCGACAGCTTACCATCGACTTCTGCCACCGACAGCGTCGGTGAATCCGCGGCCGGCATGGCCGCGGCGGCACGCACCGCTGCGTAGCCGATGCCGATTTTCCCCTGTGGAATCTCGCCCGAAAGATAGTGCACGCCGATGTCGATTTCATCCGGCGTCAGCATTTTCAAGAGCGCCGCCAATTCACTCACTTTGACCCGGCGCGCGGCGCTGGCGCCCACTCGTTGCGAGGCCTGCACGAGCTCGGCGAGCAAAGTCACCGGCGGGCTACCGCACCAATCCAGCCTGCAAGCGCGTTGATCATGTCGTCGTTGACCTGACTGTTGGTGAACCTGCTTCGCGCCGGGACGTGGAAGGAATGGTCTGCGTCCGGCAGCAGCACGAGCGTCGCACGATCCGCGAGCACCGTAATCAATGGATTCAGCAATTCAGGCTCGGCATACAGATCGCGCGCGCCCTGCAGAAACAGCATGGGCACCTGAACTTTCAAAAGATGCGCCGCGCGCGAATCGGACGGCTGCTTGGGCGGGTGCAGCGGAAATCCCAGAAACGCCAGTCCACGCACTTCAGGCAGCGGATTTGCAGCCTGCGCCTGGGAGGTCATGCGGCCCCCGAAAGACTTGCCGCCCGCAAATAGGGGCAGCACGGGGAGCAAGGCGCGCGCGGCATCGACGGCCGCGCGGACCGTGGCATGGCACAGCGCAGGCGGATCCGGCCGCCTGCCGTGTTTTTCCATGTAGGGAAACTGATAGCGCAGCGTGGCAATGCCGCGCCCGCCCAAGTCGGTCGCCAATTTCGCCATGAAGGGGTGCAGCATGCCTGCGCCGGCGCCGTGCGCCACCACGAAGCAGGCTTTGGATTCCGGCCCCGAGTTCAAGAGTCCGGAAACGCGCGTGGTCGCGTTGACCTCGATCGTGACCGGCTTGGCGTCGGGGCTGTTCACGCTAACTTAAGGCAGCTTCGGCGTGCGGAAGTTCATGCGCGAGTGCCTCGCGTGATGTGCTTGATGGCATCGTTCAGTGAGCGCGCGCCGGAGGCATAGTCCTTCCAAGGCTTGAGCTTGGTCAGCAGTGCCGGGGCCGTCCGCACCGTAAAAGCCTTGGGATCCAGGCCCTTCTTGACGTCGCGCCAAACGAGGGGCATGGATACCGGTGCGCCTTCGCGGGCTCGCGGCGACAGCACCGCCACGGCCGTCGCGGTGCGATCGTTGCGCAGATAGTCCAAGAAAATCCGGCCGGAGCGCTTTGCTTTGGACATGTTGTCGAGATAGCGCGTGGGGCTGTCTTGCGCCATCTGCGCACAGACCAGATGCGCGAAATTCTTGGCGATGGGCCACGCCACCGCCTTCTTGCCCTCGAGCAACGGCGTGACGACATGCAGGCCCTTGCCGCCCGTGCTCTTGCAGAAACACACCAAGCCGAGCTTTTCGAGGCGTTCGCGAATGTCTAGCGCCGCGGCGATGACGGCCTCGAATTTAACATCCGGCGCGGGATCCAAATCAAACACCAGGCGGCCCGCGGATTCGGGATCGTTGCGCGCGCAATTCCAGGGATGCAGTTCCAGCGCGCCGACCTGCGCGACAGCCGCCAACGCTTCGACGCGGTCGATCTGCACGTAGGGCGCCTTATCGCCGCGCACCTTGACGAAGTCGAACAGATCCGACATGCCCTGCATCGCGTGACGCTGGAAAAATTGCTGTCCCTCGATGCCGTCCGGGGCCCGCACCAGCGAGCAGGGACGGCCGGTGAGATGCGGCAGCATCCACTCGCCGATCTGCTCGTAGTAGCGCGCGAGATCGAGCTTGGTCACGGGCTTGCCGTCACCCGCATCGGGCCAGAGTGCTTTGTCCGGTTTCGACAGCGTTACGCCCATCACCGTCGAAGGGCCGGATGCCTCCGGCGCCGCGGTGGCTTTCTTCTGCGCCGCGCCGGTCTTTCGCGTCGCGCGCGTTTTCGCAGGTACGCTGTTCTTCTCGGCCGCCTTTTGCATGGTTGCTGTCTCCGCCACCACATCGTTGGGATCTTTATCCTCGCGCAAGCCCTTGAAAGCGGCCTGGCGAATCATTCCCGAGTCGGTCCAGCCCTCGAATTCGATCTCGGCGACCAGATCGGGTTTGAGCCAGCGCACATTGCTCTCTTTCGGCGGTGCATTGGGGCCGGCAAACGGACTCTTCTCGCGCGTGAGTTTCTGCAGTTTCGGCAACAGCGTTTTCACCACTTCGCGCCCGTAGCCGGTGCCGATGCGCCCGGCGTAGACCAGTTGACCTTCGCGGTGGACACCCGCGAGCAGCGATCGCAACGTCCCCGCTTCCGTGGTCCAGCCGCCGAGCACGACCTCCTGTCCGGCGCGGCATTTCGCTTTGAGCCAGCGATCGCTGCGGCCGGAGGTATACGCGGCGTCGAGTTTTTTCGAGATGATGCCCTCGAGCCCGATTTTGCAGGCCGAGGCGAGTACGGCCTCGGCATTCGATTCCAGATGCGCGACGTAGCGGATCCGGCTGCTCGAGGTTTGCGCGCTCAGGAATTTCTCCAGCCGGGCTTTGCGCTCGCTTAAGGCAAGGCTCCGCAAATCCTCGCGGCCCTCGAACAAGAGATCAAACGCATAAAAGATGAGGTCGTCGGATTTTTCGGCGGACAAGGCTGCTTGCAGTGCGCCGAAATTCGGCAGCTGATGATCATCGAGCGCCACGATCTCGCCGTCGAGGACGCAGCTGGGGAATGCGCCTGCCTCCTTTGCGATGGCGCTGAAGCGCTCGGTCCAATCAAGCCCCGTACGCGTGCGGATCACGGCTTGGCCTTTTTCTACGTTGAGCTGCGCCCGATAGCCGTCGAATTTGACTTCGTGCGCCCAACCCGCGCGATCCGGCGGCCGCGCCACCAATTTCGCCAGTTGTGGTTCGATGAATTTGGGCACTGTCTTTACCATGACCGGCTTGACGCGCTTTGTTTTGCCGGCCTTCGCGTTCTCCGCAGCGTCGGCCTCAGCCGCGCCTGCCGAGGGCGGCGACTCTTCGCCGCCGCCCTCGGCGCGGTTGCTGTTCCATACCGCGTCGGCCTTGCCCGGCGCAGTGGTTGCGAGCATGAAAGGCTTGGGCCGCCGTCCTTTGCCCTCGGCAATTTGCTGCATCGTGCGGCCGGAGGCGACCGAGCGATCCTCGCTGAGCACGGCCTCGCCGCTCGTGTCCGTGGAGTCTGCGTCGCGATGCTTGATCAGCAGCCAATTGGTGCGCTTGCCGCCGAACTTATCGCCGCGCATGCGCACCAACACCCAACTGCCCTTGAGCTTGTCACCCTCCAACGTGAATTTCAGATCGCCCGCCTGCAATGCGTCCTGGGTGCTTTTCACGCCCTCGGGAATCCAGAAGCCGCGGTCCCACAACATGACGGTGCCCCCGCCGTACTCACCCTTGGGAATCGTGCCTTCGAAATCGCCATAGTCGAGCGGATGATCCTCCACTTCCACGGCCAGGCGCTTGTCGGCCGGATTCAGCGAGGGCCCGCGGGCGACGGCCCAGGATTTGAAGACGCCGTCCCACTCCAAGCGAAAGTCGTAGTGCAGCTGTCGCGCGGCATGCTTTTGCACCACAAAGCGCAGTCGCGAGGAGGGGGCTACGCGCTCCTCGCCCGAAGGCTCCTCGGTTTTCGTGAAGTCGCGTTTGGTGCGGTAAACGGTAAGCGCCGGCTTCGCCATGTCATGCGCCTTGATCCATCATGCGCCGGTAGGCCAGCAAGTGGCGCAGCGATGCCTTGGGATCCTGGGCCCGCTCGTAGAGACGGGCAAGATTGAAATGCGCATCGGCGAATTGAGGATCCAGCGCCAGCGCTTCGCGGTAGGCGATGATGGCATCGGGCTCGCGCTCCAGATCCTCGAGCACCACGGCGAGATTGAACGCAATGAAAGGATCCACTTTGACGCCCACGCGATAGACACGCTCCGCTTCAGCCAAGCGACCCGCCAAGTGCAGCAGCCTGCCGAGGTTGATGCGCGCTTCCAGATGATCGGGATCGGCCTTGAGGCACGATTCGTAAGCCTTTTGCGCCGCCCGCGGATTGCTGTCCTCCAGTTCCAGCGCCCTGGCGTAGTGTCTATCCGCGGAATCGGCGGCGGAATCGGCGGCGAAATCCGCGCTGGAATACGCGGCGGCGCGCGCGGACTTCTCAATCGCGGGCGCGGCATCTTGCCGTGAAATCACGTGCAGCCGGCCCTTCTCCTCGACGATTTCCAAGGCCAGTGCGTACTGGCCTGACTCGGACTCGCGCAAGGTTTGTCCCTCGCGGATGGCGATGCGATTGCCGAGTGCGGTGAGCGAGATTTTATTGAGCGCGGAGCCTTCCGGCAGGGCCGAACGCAACTCTTGCAGCGTCTTGTTGATCCGCTGCGACGAGATTTTCGCGGCGCGCAGCGCGCTCGCGGTGCGCAGGACCACGAGATCGTGGAACGAGTAATGCAGTCTGCCCGAGCGTCTGACGGGTTGAATGTTTCCCGCGCGCGCTAAGGCACGAACAGCCGAAGCCGGTAATCCGAACAGCCGCTCCAGGTCTTTCGTGTCATAGGCATGCATTTCATCGTCGTGCGGATTTGCGCGCTGCGCCTGCGGCAGCCGCGCGCTTCGGTGCCTTGCGCTCCTTCAGATCCGTCGCTTTGGAGCCGCGCGCATCGATGCTGGCTCTCAAGGCTTCCATCAAGTCGATGACATTGCCGCCCTTGGCCGAAACCGGTCCCTCGGACAGCGATACTTCCTTGCCCTCGACTTTTTTCTGAATCGCCGCCTGCACACGCGCGCGATGCTCATCGGCGTACTCGTTCGGGTCGAAACGCTTCGCCGCCAGATGTTCGATGAGCTGTTGCGCGAGCTTCAACTCCGGCTCCGACACCGGCGCCGCCTCGATGCCTAGGTCCTTCAGATCGCGAACCTCGGCTTTGAAATGCAATTGATGCAGGGCCAGGCCATCTTCGATCGGTCTGATCACCACGATGTGTTCCTTGCCGCGCGAAATCCAGCGGCCGACCGCGCATTGCCGCGACTTGCGCAGCGCAGTCGCCAGCAACGTGTAAGGCTTCGCGCCGCCCTTGTCGGGCGCAAGATAATAGGTGCCGTCGAAATACAGTGGATCCACCGATTCGAGCGGCACGAATTGCCCGATATCGATGGCGTGGCTGGTCGTATCTTCGAGCGCCTTCAGTTCCTCGGCGCTGAACATCACGTACTGGTCCTTCGCAAATTCGTATCCCTTGACCATTTCGGAACGCTCGACGATTTGTCCGTCACTGACCGCAACATATTGTTGCTTCACGCGCGAGCCGTCCTTTTGACGCAGCAAGTTGAAGGAGATGCGTTCCGAGGACACCGTCGCGGAATAGAGCTTCACCGGAATGGCGACCAACCCGAAAGAGATGGTCAGCGAAGCAATTGATCGAGCCTGTGTAGCCATGATCTTTTAATCCCTTGAAGCCTAAAGAGTGCGATTTCTTTCTGATTTTATTGAATAAACGCGCGCAAGACCTTCGATTACTTACGGTTTACGCATGTAGCCTAGGAACAATAGAGCGGCGTTTCAAGTGATTTCGGCCCAAATAGCTGTAGGCATCGAGGAATGCGGAACGACTCTACCGGCCCCACCCGCGACCTCGGGGGCTCGGACGCACAAGGCAGAAACTCTTTTAAATACAGTCAGATAGGCAGGGCAGAGCCGGGCCGACCAGCGCTGCCTTAGGCCTGTTTCGCCGCCGGGCGGACCGGAAGCTTCCACTCGGGACGAATGAAATGACAGGTGTACCCGTCCGGATAGCGCTCGAGATAGTCCTGATGCTCGGGTTCGGCTTCCCAGAAGTCGCCCGCTGGCGCGAGTTCCGTGACCACCTTTCCGGGCCATAGTCCCGATGCGTTGACGTCCTCGATGGTGTCCTCGGCGATGCGCTTTTGCTCATCACCGATGTAGAAGATGGCGGAGCGGTAGCTCAAGCCCCGATCATTGCCTTGCCGATTCAAGGTCGTCGGGTCGTGAATCTGGAAGAAAAACTCCAGCAGTCTGCGGTAGCTGATCACTTTGGGGTTGAAGATGATCTCGATGGCTTCGGCATGCGTGCCGTGATTGCGGTAAGTGGCATTGCGCACATCGCCGCCCGAATAGCCGACGCGAGTGGATATGATCCCCGGATAGCGGCGCAACAAGTCCTGGACGCCCCAAAAACAGCCACCTGCGAGAATTGCGCGTTCGGTTGGTGCAGACATGTTCCTTACTCCTTCAAAAGCGTTAGCGTGCCGCGTCGCGCGATTCTTGTTCTGCCAGCGTGTACAGCGCTTCGGGAGCCACCTCGAGCCGCTCGATCGGAATCGGTGCTCCGCTGGCATCGGACAGGCCATACGTGCCGTCCGCGATCTTTTGCAATGCGCGCTCGATGTTGCTCAAGCGATCGTCGTCCGCGGCCTCGAGGTTTCCCTCGAGTTCCAGGGTGGTCAGCTTCTGGGCATCGTCCTCGAATTCGCGGGCCTGATCGTGGGTTTCAGCGTTGGCGCTCGCCTCCGCGCTTTCTTCGCCGCGCCGCACCCGAAGAATTTGCTGCCGCAATTCCGTGAGCCGACGCTTTTGGCGACCAAGGAAGGCCTGATCCAAGCGGGAAGTGGGTGTAGTCATGGCTCAGCATTATACCGGTTTGCCAAATGACAGCGCCGTTTACACGGCCTGAAAAATCTTGAAGTATTGAGGGGGCTGCCCATTGCGGCGGCGCAGGGTCAAGAAAGAGAGGTTTGAATGCACGCGAAGATGTCTCTGGCCTCACCTACACCTACACCTACACCTGCGCCCGCACTCGCCTTCGCCCTCGCATTTGCGGTGTGCCTCAGCCCGGTGCGCTTGAGTCTAGCGGCCGAGGAGGCCAAACCGCCTGCGGCGACCCCGGTTCAGGCGATTGATGCGCAGGCCCTGGCTAAAGTGGTGCCGGGAATTTCAAAGGCCCAGGTCAAGTCGTTGCTCGGCGATCCGTGGCGCACGGTGCAGTACAACGATGAGGAAGAAATTGAAAACGAATTCTGGGAATACCGCGGCAAGGATTCGCACGGCACGTACCGCGTGCACATTGAATTCGACAAGCACGACACCGTGATCATCGTCGGGAAAATCCCGGACAAAGTAGCCGGGGGCAAAGGGACGCCGGCGAAGAGCTGATCGTTGCGCGATTGCGCCCGCAATTGCGCGATCACTTACCCTGCTAGCTAGGGGATGCCGCCGCTAGGGGTTCCCCTGTCCGCCTGTCAGCCAGTTCTGACAATTCGTTCCGCATTTCCCCGGTCTCCGCTGATTGGTATTTGGTATATCAATTCCCACTCGATCAGGAAGTCATAACTACAGCGTGGAGGCGAAGTCGATCTAACTCCAATTTTAAACGTCGTCATCGCGGGGGAAATCGTATGTCTCACATCAAGCCTCAACTGGCCAAACGATTTGGCTTTTCAGTTTTGCTCGCGCTCGGGATTGCATCCCAAGCGCCGGCCCAAGGACCGGCGGCGGTCGCGTATCCGCCCTATGGCTCAGCCATCCCGGTCATCACCAATACCGAACATCGATCCGGTGCGGTCAACGAAGATACGCAGAAAATGCCGGCGCCGAATGGGCCGAACGAAGAATCGATCTGGAACATGAAGGTCGAGGGCTTCAACGACAATCAAGCGCGTCCCATCTACCAACCCTTGATCGTCAATCAAGACGGCCGGGAAATCATGTACAACGGAAATCTTGCCGGCACGGCGATGAATCCGTTGACGGGAGTTTCCGAATCGAACGGCACATCGATCATCGACGTCACCAACGTCAAAAAGCCAAAATTCCTGTTTCACATCCCTGGGCCCGATCCCATCAACGGCTCTTTCGCAGCGGCCGGCGCGCAGATGGTGCGCGTCTGTCCGGGCAGCACCATGCCGAATGCGGCAGCCAACGGCATTGCGGGCAAATTCTTTTTGCTGCGCGCCTTTGGCAACGCGGGCGCGAACGAGTCGCACCAAATCTGGGATGTGACCGAACCGTCGGCGCCGAAATTTCTGACCACGATAATAGGCGGCCTCAGCAACACACATAAGAGCTGGTGGGAATGCGATACGGGCATAGCCTATTTGGTTGCAGGCTCGAAGGCCGATGGTTGGCAGCAGAGCGGATCGACGCAGCATGTCTACATCTACGATCTGAGCAATCCCGCAAAACCAGTGTTCATTCGCCAGTTCGGACTCCCGGGCCAGCAACCGACGGCCTCCGTGGCCACACAGCAGCCCTGCCTCAATGCCCCGAGCGACACCTGTTATGAGGGAACCACGAATCCGCCGGGCGGCGTGCATGGACCGGTTTCCATGGGCACGGTGGTGAACCGCGTTTACATGCCTTATGGGGTTGGCGCGAGCGGCGTGATTCAAATCGACGACCGCATGAAACTGGTGAATGGCTGCAAGACCAGCGGGCCCGGCGCGAATCCCAACGCATCGAGCAACTGCAAGAACAGCCCGACTCAAGCGGATTTGCTCTGGCCGCAGGTCAGCTGGGTGACGATGAATCCGGAGAATGGCGGTCACAGTTCGATGCCGGTGTTCAACGTGCCGATTCCGGAAGCGCAGTCGAACTTCGGAGACGGGACGCCGGAAAGCAAGAGCCTGCTGTTCGTGAGTTCGGAAGGAACCGCCAACAATTGCTTTGGCCAAGCGCCGCACGACTCTTGGATTCTCGATATTGCGAATGAACAAACGCCGTGGCCGATGGCGACGCTCAGTGTGCCCCAATTCCCGGGTAATTTCTGCGGCAAGGGGGCGCGATTCGGCGCACATGCGGTAACCGAACAGATTTATCCGCCGTACTACGGAAAAATCATCAGCGTCTCCTGGTTCAACGCCGGCGTCCGAGTTTGGGACATCCGGGATCCGAAGAATCCGAAACCGATCGCTTATTTCATCCAGGCGCCGAATTCGAACACCGCGGCGTCGTGCTCGACCATCAACGGCGTGACCAACTGCTTCAACGCCACGATGAACGACTACGTGGAGTATGACGATCGCGGTTTCATCTACGCCGCGGATCGTGCCGGTACGGGGGTGACCATTCTCTCGCTGACCGGCGAAGCGCGTAACGCGATCCTGCCGCAGTCCGAACAATAGACCCGCACGGAGTTAACTATGCGTATTCAAATATTGGTTTACAGCGCGGGCCTGGCAATGTGCTTCCTCGGCGCCTCCGCAGCGCGCAGCGCCGATGGCTGGGCGACGGCCATTCCACCGCCGGCGCGCAGCACCGATACCATCAGCGCCGCCAAACTTGCACAGGTGAAGCCTGGAACGTCGACCAAGGCGGAGGTTCAGTCTCTGCTCGGCGCACCCTGGCGGATTTTGCAATTCAATGATTGCGGCATGTCCATGCCCGGACAAGCGGACGAGAGCTGGGACTACCGCGGCAAAAATGCCAAGGGCACCTACCGCGTCCACATCGAATTTGACGACAGCGATGTGGCGCGATTGGTGGCCAAAATCCCCGACCATGCTGTCGGGGTGAAGGGCACGCGCGCTAAAACCGCGCCGCCCGACATGAAGGTGGCAATGAAGATGTAGCCGGCGCATGAAGATCCGGCGGCCCGCCGCTTATCGGCCGCCGTCCGGCGTCATTCGTGATGGGCGGTGAAGGTTTGATTGGAACAGGAGGGTGGGCCGTTGACCGGGTTGCACCGGACAACGGCGCCACCGGGAAGGCCGACGGAATAGGGCGTCCATTGCGAGGGCTCGGACGCCGGATAGTCGGTGCTCAATAGTTGCGCACCGCTCGCCAGAGCGAGCTCGCGGCGAGCCGTGTCGTTGGTTCGCGCCTGCTTCGTGTCGGCATCGGTTCGGGTGCGGACCAAGTACCCTTTGCCCACCAGGGCGGCAATTTCTTCCTGGCTGCCGTCGTTTTCCTCCGTGAAGGCGCAATCCGGTTGGCCAGGTTCTGCGTTGGTAAAAATCACGCGGCCGCGCAGCGCGGGATGTCCTTCCAGATACACCGGTCCCACTGGGCGCTGATCCATCAGGAACACCACCTTGCCGCGCGCAGCCGCCAAGGTCGGCCACTCATTGCGCAGCACGGCTTCCACGAGCGTCGCATGCTTGCCGCGCACCTGGTCGGGCGTAATCATTTCGTCGGGTTTAAACACGGAGCGGATTTCGGCATCGAGTGCATCGAAGGTGCTCGAAGTAAATTTTTCGGGAGCCGGCGCATGATATTGCGGCGGCAGCTCGGACTGTTTGGTCTCGAGAAGAATGAAAATGGGCACATGACTCTTATGCGCCTGCGACCAGGCGCGAACGATCTTGAGACATGCGATGAGCTGCTGACAGGTACTGCGATAATCCAGTTCCTGCACATGCATCACTTTGAATCCCGGTTTGCTCATGAGACCCCGCGGATCAAAGTCAGGGTCTTTGGGCAATCCCGCCGCAGCGACGGCATCGATTCCCATGGGGTGCGCGTAGCGGCCGCCCGCACTGTCGGCGTAAATATCCAGTTCGATCTGCCGCACCCCCGAGGTCAGCTGTTCATCCAGCGGTCGATGCCGATACTCCAGGGCCTCATAGAGCTTGGGGTTCTTCTGCTGCAGGAGCCTGGCCTCGCTGGAGGCCATTCCGGCGTGATAGCTGTTGTGCGTGCCGATCACTTGGATCTGATTTATTTTCACTAAGGCATTGGAATCCGGCACGGCCGCGCCACACGGCAGCATGCTCAAGAGCGCGCCTACACTCAAACCAATCGATCGAATCAACACCGTTGCGCTCCCTTCATTGATCGCACTGCCGTGCGATGCCGAGTTTCGGCTATATATATCTGCGCGAGGTTACATCTGCTTGAACAGATGCGCGAATTGGCGGCTCACCGGGATTTCCTCCTTGCGGCCCTTGAGCGTCAGGGTCAAATGGCCGAGTTCATCGCGCTTCGCGTGCGCGATGTGCTGTGAATTGACCACGGTGCCGCGGTGAACCTGCCAGAACACCTCCTCGTCGAGCTGTTCGAGCAGTTCGCGCAGCGGCATGCGAATAATGCTGTCGCCTTCGCGGGTTGCCACCGTGATGTATTTGTCTTCGGCTTCGAACCAAAGCACCTCGGCGACCGGGATCAGTTTGACCGTGGTGCCCGCGCCGGCGCGCACGAAGCGCAATTTATCCTTGCGCGAGGATTGGTTGCCGAGCAGCTTGGCGATGCTCGCCGCCATCTCGCCGACGCTGCCATCGCTGTTGCCGCGGCTCAACTGCCCCGAAAGCCGTTCGATGCATTTGGCCAGGCGCGCAGTCTCCACCGGCTTGAGCAAGTAATCGATCGCCGCCGCCTCGAAGGCGTCGAGTGCGTAGGCGTCGTAAGCGGTGACGAAGACGATGAGCGGTGGATGCTCTCTCAGGCACAGCTGGCGTGCGGCCTCGAGCCCGTCGAGCTGCGGCATGCGGACATCGAGAAAGGCCACGTCAGGGGAGAATTCGTCGGCCAGTTTCAGCGCCTCGGCGCCGTTCGAGGCCAACCCCACGCAACGTGCGGCGGGCCAGTGTTCGCTCACTTGCTGCGCGAGTACTCGTGCCAGCAGCGGTTCGTCTTCGGCGATGAGGTAGCTATAGGGCGTGCTCATGCAGCCGGTCTGGACAGCAGATTGAGCGGCACTTCGATGGCCGCATGCGTGCCGCGCGGCGTGCGCGGCTCCAGAACCAGGCGCGCCGCGCTGCCAAACAGCGACTGCAGCCGGGCACGGACGTTTTGAATGCCGGCACCGGTGCCCGCGGTATGCGCGTTGCCGAGGCCGACGCCGGTGTCATCGACCGACACCATGAGCTTATCGCCCTCGCAGCGCACGCTGACGCGGATGGCGCCGCCGTCGCACGCCGGCTCGATACCATGCGTGATGGCGTTTTCCACCAGCGGCTGCAGCAGCATCGCCGGGAATTTCAGGCGCAAGCACTCCGGATCACAATCGAATTCGGTGGTCAGGCGATTCGGCAGCCGCAACCCCATGATGGCGAGATATGCCTTCAACAGCTCGACCTCGGTGTGCAGCGTCGCCGTTTCGCTGCGCGCATGCGTCAGCGCGGCGCGCAAGTAGCGGATCAGATTGCCGAGCAGGCAACGCGCCATGCCGGCGTCGGTCGCGATCAAGGCATCGAGATTCGCCAGGGTATTGAAAAGGAAATGCGGCTCGATCTGCGCCTGCAGCGCCCGCAGCTGCGCTTCGATCGCGGCGCGCTCGGCGCGTTCCACGTCGCGCTTGCTTTGCGCCAGCCGCACCCAGCTGAAATTGATGAACAGCGCGATGCTGGCTGCCACCAGCGAGAAAACAACGGCAACCAGCCAAATGTAGCCCTCATGCATCATGTACGTGGGCGACTGACGGTGCAGGAACAGCTTCGAGAGCAGTTCACCGCCGATGGCGCCGGCCACGATCAGCACGACGTAGATGGCGAAGCGCAGAGGGAGGCTGCCGCGGAAGCGCTGCATGACGGTACAGCGCACGGACGCCACCAACGCGAGAATGCAGAGACCGATGCAGTACGAAATGACGAGATTCGGGATGACCTCGTCCCACGAGCGCAGCACCAGGGCGATGAGCAGCGCGATGACGGTGTTGATCGCCATCACCATCGGCACGCGTCGCCGCAGGAAATCGACTACCGTATCGTGGGTGCCGTCGAACGCCAAAAGCGGATCGGTGGCCTGGGCCTGCAGGTGGGTCTTCATTCAGTTCCCGGGTTGCTCAAGGAACCGAGTCTATCGCCCTTCGACCCCCAGCGCATGTACCGAGTTAGCCGCGACTGGGGTGGAGACTTCGGCCTTGGCGACCACAAAATCGTCCACCGCGATCAGCGCGAAAGGAACGAGGCCTAAGATCAGTGAGAGTGACAGGGCAGCGAAGCCGTGGATCGTTTTCATGTGTTTCTCCAAGTAGTTGTAAACCGTGGAGACACTGTAGAGGGGGAGGCTTGGAAGCGCGGAAATTGCGCCAAATTGCCGGTTCGGCGGCGTAGGCGGTGCTTGTGGGTCGCGAACGGCAACGCCGCCGCCGACCGGGCCTTAAGATTCCAGCAACGTTATGTCCATTTTCGCGAAGAAGGCGTCGCCAGCCTTGAGGAGGTGCACGCCGGGCTTTTGCATAAAGTCACCCGAAAAGCCTTCCGGATCTGTGATTCCATGCCAGGGCTCGATGCAGATAAAGCTCGCGCCGGGCTTGGTCCAGACGCCAAGATACGCGGCGTCGGCGAATCCGACTCGCAATCGCGGTCCTTGGTTGCTGCCGTAGCTGACCGACCGGCTTTTGACCTGATCGAATATCAGGACATCTTGTTGGAATAGCGAATCCAGCAAATCCAGCCGGCGATTCACGATCGGTGTTGGATGGCGTGCGGGCGTCAGCAATCCGGCGGCGTCGATTCTCCTCACCGTGCCAGGCTCGTCGGTCTCGAACTCAATGTAGTGCGCCGAGCGCGGCTGCCCGAAAGGCAGCGGCCAGCGAAATCCCGGGTGATAGCCGAAACTGGCCGGCATGTCGGTGCCCCCCGCATTGCGTATCTCTGTGCTCACCGAAAGCACCGCGCCGGACAATTCGTAGCGCACATCCAATTCGAATTGAAACGGATAGACGGCATACGTCGACGGGTCGGCGTTCAACCTAAACGCAGCGCTGGACGGGCTCGAGTTCCGCAAGCTAAAGATCTTGTCGCGCGCGAATCCATGTCTCGAAAGCGAATAAGTTTTTGCGCCCAGCCGATAAACCCCACCCGCCAGCACGCCGACGATGGGAAAGAGCAGCGGCGCACGTCCCGCCCATACGCTCGGATCGCCGTTCCAGAGTAGATCGCCGCCGTCGCCGGCTCGCAAGACAGAGAGCTGCGCGCCGCGCGGATCGATTTCCGCGGTCATTTCTCCGGACGATATCGAAACCCACGGCCGCGGCTGATCGCTCATCGCGATGAAGTATAGACGATTGAGAACGGCCCCGAGACCAGATCCGGGATTTCGCTCAAAGTTTGACTACCACTGATAGGCGATCGATAGCGCAAGTTCGCGCTGCGTCCTGCTTTCTGTCAGCGGACTGATATCCGGACTGCCTTTCAACTCGTCGACCGCAGCGTCCACGTTCAAAAGCAAATGATTCGTGATGAATCGCGTCGCACTGAATCCCACGCCGACGGAAGCCATGCCGGCGTGCGCATCGAAAACCGGATGGCCGGAGGCCAGCGACTGCGCCGGTGAGACGCCGTATTCGCTCTGCAAATAGTGGTGCGAACCGAACGTCACCGAAGGGCCGGCGAACATGACGAACTTTTTCGAACTGCCCGGCAAGGGTATGTACAGCCCGGCGTCGCCGACCGTGCCGTCCGCGCCGCCCAGGAGTTGGCGCGCATCGACGCGCAGAATCAATGGAAATTTCTTCGACAGCACATACGTGGCGAACAGCTTGGCCACGGGCGCGGGATTGATGTTGCCCATGCCGCGCAGATTGGTGTAATCGTCACGCTCGATGCGGCCGCGGTCGTAGGCGATGGCGGCGCCGACGCGGTAGTGATCGCCGCGTAGAAAGTTGACGCCCAAGCCGTCTCCGGTGCTCAAGAAGGCGATATCGCTATATTGAATGTTGATCACCGGACCGCCCTGCACCCGATAGGCATCGGCGCCCGCATACACCGGCTGGGTGTCCGCGGCAACGCCGAGTACTGTCCGCCACTCGGGAAAATTAGGATCGAACAGCCGGGCGAGAATGACGCCGCCGGAGTATTGCCATTCCTGCATGGGCGAGGGTGTTTGCGACCAGGCGCTATGCGGGTGGAATAGGCCAAACAGGACGGCCACACAAGCCGTCAGCCGGGCGAGCCTTAACGCCACGATGCATCCCGCGCATGTCTCACGGTATTCGTCAGCCCGGTGGTTCGGGGCTCGGCTTGCCTGGTGTCGATTTCGAGCGCCGCGGGCGGGCCGCTGAACCCGTGCGCGGCGCGGCCGCTGCTTTCCGTTTAACCTCGACATTGGCGGGCGGTTCATCCGTGCGCTGGCCCGCGGACGCTGTCGGCGTCGCCGCGCGCGGTTCGGCGGCGCGCGGTTCATTGTTGCGCGGTTCAGCGTTGCGCGGCGCCGACTTCAATTGCTTCTCGGCGGCCAACCAATCCTGCTCTGCGCTCCCTTCTGGGCAGCCACGAGCTTGCCAAAGATGATAGGCCAACTCACCAATGGATCTGTGTTCGGGATGCATGGCACTCCTTCAAGTTATGCTGACGACAAGATGTGTTTGGGTGACAACGATATGTGCCGTCGGTTCAACTTAGAGTGCGGACGCGCGGCGTGATAGCACGCAGCCTTGGCAAACCGGGTCAGTCGAGTCCTACAGGCTTTTTCCTACTGTTATTATTTGGCGCCCAATCCAAGCATGGCTAACACAGGAATGTTTATGCGCTGCACGGTTTTTTTCGCGGTCATGGTGAGTTTTCTGATTGGAAGTGCCAGTGTCGCGGCCGTCGACACGGCGCCGCAGTGTGCGCCGACGCCGCGCGATTGCGTCGCGCTCGCACTTGCCGCCATGGGCGGGCGTGAGCGCATTGAAGCGGTGAAGGGGCTTGGCCTCGAAGGCGTTCAGCACACGCTTCTGGTTGAACAGTCGTACCGCCAGGACCCCTTCATCACCGCCTACGCGCGCACGCAGGAAAAGATCGACTTTGCAGCGCAGAGAGCGCTGATTCTGACGCACCTGACATGGCCCGAATCGGATCCGGGCCAAGCAGAATCCGATACCACATTGGTCGTCGGCCCGGAAGGCGGCGTGTACCGCTCGGAGAAATCCGATAGCCCAGCGTCGCGAGCCGACATCGAGGCAGCGCGATCTGCGTTGGCACTCGGTCCGATGCGACTGCTGCTCACCGCCTTGAGAGCGGCGGACCTGCATTTCGAGAGCGCGCAACGGCTGCGCTCCACGCTGCATCCCGTGCTGGCGTTCAACTGGCAGGGGCGGCCGGTGCGCGTGATGATCAACCCCTTCAATCACTTACCCGACGCGGTGGACACCGACGCGGTGTTCTACGATCACTGGTACCAATGGGGCGATGTTCACCAACGGATTTATTGGGACAACTGGCAAACCGTGCACGGCCTGCGCTACCCCACCAACGAGGTCGAGGAGCGCAATGGCATTCTGTGGGAGTCGAGACAGGTTCTTAAGGTGGATCTGAATCCGGCGATGGATGCCGGCGTCTTCAAGCTTGATGCGCAAGTTGCTCCGAAGGGCCTGCAATCAAAGGGCTGGGAAAGGCCGTTCAATGCAGAGAAAGGCATGACGCTCGCGCCCGGCATCACTTTGTTTCCGGGATCCTGGAATGCCACCGTCGTCAAGCAGGACGACGGCATCGTGTTATTGGAATCGCCGCTCTCGGGCACCTACATGGCCGGTGTTATCGACAAGGCGAAACAGCAAAGTCCCGGCGCGGCCATCAAGGCGGTGCTGTCGACCTCGGACTCCTGGCCTCACGTCGGCGGCGTGCGCCAGGTCGTGGCCCTGGGCTTGCCGGTGTACATTCTCGACCTGAACAAACCGTTGCTGGAGCGGCTGGTAGCGTCGCCGCGCCATTTGCAACCCGATCTGCTGGCGCAATCGGCTCGCCGTCCCGTGTGGCGCATCGTCTCGCGGAAAGTTCAGGTGGGAGTCGGCGCGAACCGCATGGAGTTGTACCCTCTGCGCGGCGCCTCCACCGAGCGGCAGTACATGGTGTATTTTCCGGAACACAAGCTGCTTTATGCGAGCGACACCCTGGCTCTCAACGCCGATGGTTCCCTGTACGCCCCGGAATTGATGCGCGAAGTGATGGACGCCGTGAAGCGCGAGAACCTCGCGGTCACCACCGTGTTTGCCATGCATCAGGAACCGGTTCCTTGGACCCAGGTGACCGGTTTAGTAGAAAGAGCGCTGAACTAGGCTCAAACCCTCCTAAACAGAAAACAGCCGGCCCATCTTTGTGCTAGCGTTGCGTGCGCGCTCGGGCTGGCCGCTGTGCGCACATATTAGTACGCCTAAGGTATAGATAATGAAATCGCGAATTGCCGCCGCAACACTGGGTTTGTCTTTGTCTGCAGCCTGCTTGAGCGTCCTCGCGCAGCCGGCGCCAATCTATGACATTGTGATTCGAAATGGGCATCTCTTGGATGGCAACGGCAATCCTTGGGTCAACGCCGATGTCGCGATCAAGGATGGCCGCTTCGTCAGAATCGGCCGGGTCGAGGGCCGGGGGGCGCGCGAAATCGATGCGCGGGGCGACTATGTCTCCCCAGGTTGGATCGACATGATGGATCAATCGGGCGAAGTGCTGCTCAAGAACGGCTTGGCCGAAAACAAGCTGCGCGAGGGCGTCACCTCCGCGATCGCGGGCGAGGGCGGTACGCCGGTGCCTTCAGCGCAAATCGCCGATTACTTCAAAAAGCTCGAAGCCCAGGGGATCTCGCTGAATTTCGGCTCGTATTACGGCAGCGGGCAGGCGCGTGTGGAAGTCATGGGCGATGTCGCCGGCCACCCCACGGCTGAGCAGTTGGATGCCATGAAGGTGCACGTCGATGAAGCCATGCGCGCCGGCGCCATGGGTATCGCCACGGCGCTGATTTATCCACCCGATAGTTTTCAGAGCACGGAAGATCTGATCGCGCTGGCGCACGTCGCCGCGAAACACGGCGGCATCTATGCCAGCCATATGCGCGATGAGAGCGCCAAGCTGCTGCAGGCCATCGGCGAATCGATCGAAATCGGCGAGAAGACCGGCATCCAAGTCGAAATTTTCCACTTCAAGGGCGCCTATGCGCCGGGCTGGGGGAAACTGGTCCCGCAGGCGGGCGAGCTCATCAACGCGGCGCGCGCACGCGGCGTAAACATCGCCTCCGACATGTATGTCTATACCGCGGGCGGTACGGGCCTCGACATCACCGTGCCGAATTGGGTCTGGGAGCAGGGCGCAAAGACCGGTTTGGAACGCCTCAAGGATCCGCAGGTGCGTGTACGCCTCAAAAAGGAAGTCGCGGCCGGTTCGGCGCCCGGGTGGTCCAACCTGGTTCAGGCCAGCGGCGGCTGGGATCACGTCGTGCTCGCCAATGCCTTCAATCCGAAGTACGACCAGTATCGCTTCAAGAGCATCGAGTACATCGCCAAGCAGCTCCATCAGGATCCCGCCGACGTATCCTGGGACATCGTGCTCGGCGCGCAGCCGCATCGCGCCATGGGCCTCTACTTCATGATGAGCGAGCCTGACATCGCCACGGCCTTGCGCTGGCCTTGGATGAGCATCGGCAGCGATGCCGGCGCGAATGAAGAGCCGGGCAAAATCGACGCCATCGGTCTGCCGCATCCGCGCGCCTACGCCAATTTTCCGCGCGTCATTGCGGAGTACGTGAAAAAGCGCCACGTGCTCACCCTCGAGGACGCGATTCGCAAAATGACCTCCTGGCCCGCCACGCGCATGCGCCTCTATGACCGCGGCGTCATCCGCGAGGGCCTCAAGGCGGACGTCACCATTTTCAATGAAGCGCGGTTGGACGATGTGGCGAGCTACGAGAACCCCACGGCCTATCCCACCGGTATCGATTACGTTTTGGTGAATGGGCAGTTGGTGATTGACCAGGGCCGCCACACGGGCGCGAAGCCCGGCAAGGTTTTACGGGGCGCCGGCTACGACGCCGCCACGGCACCGCAATCTCCTGCGGCACATCAGTCGCCGTGAGCGCGATTCCCGCGACCAAAAGCGGCTCGTCCTGGTTTCAGCGCTACCTGCTGCCGGGTTTCGCCTTCAAGGCGGTGGTGATCGGCGGCGGCTATGCAACCGGGCGTGAACTGGCCGAGTTTTTTCTGCCAAGCGGGCCGCGCGGCGGATTGCTGGCGATCTTTTTGGCGATGGTCATCTGGAGCGCGGTCTGCGCGGTGACATTTTGCTTGGCGTACGCCACCAAGAGTTGGAACTATCGGACCTTCTTCCAAAATCTACTCGGGCCCTTCTGGGTGATTTTTGAGATCTGCTACCTGTTGTTCATCATCTTGATTCTGGCGGTATTCGGCGCGGCGGCGGGCGCCATCGGCACGGCTTTATTGGGCTGGCCCGCACTCGTCGGGACCTTAAGCTTGATCGCCTGCATCAGTTTCGTCACCACCTACGGCACCGCCTCCGTGGAGCGCCTGTTCAAGTGGGTCTCGATTTTCCTGTACGCGGTGTACGCCATATTCGTCGTACTGTCGTTCTTCGCCTTCGGCGATCGAATCCTGGTGAACTTGGCGGCGCCGGCGCCGCACGAGGGATGGGTATTGGGCGGATTCACCTATGCCGGCTACAACGTGGTCGGCGCGGTGATCATTCTGCCCGTGCTGCGGCATTTGACCAGCAACAAGAACGCGATCATCGCCGGCGTCCTGGCCGGTCCGTTCGCCATGATTCCAGCCCTGCTCTTTTTCATCTGCATGATTGCCTACTATCCGCAGATCGGCAGCGAAGCGCTGCCGTCGGATTTCCTGCTGAAACGTTTGAATTTTCCGGCGTTTCACTACCTGTTCCAGCTGATGATTTTTTTGGCGCTGCTGGAAAGCGGCACCGGCTGCGTGCATGCCTTCAATGAGCGCATCGCGCAAGCCTACGCCGCTCGCAAAGGCGGCAGCCTGTCCAAATCCGCACGCCTCTGGATTACCGGCGCGCTGCTATTGGGCTCGATATTCTTGGCGGCGCGATTCGGATTGGTGACCCTGATCGCGCGCGGTTATCGAGGTCTGGCGTACATGTTCCTCGCCGTATTCGTGCTGCCCGTCATGACCGTTGGGGTGTGGCAGTTGTACGCGCGGCGCAAGGCGACGCGGTCCGTCGCGGTCAGCCCATAGTAGTTGAGTCCGCAGCGGCCGGCTCGCAGCGGTTAGTGAGCAGCGGTTAGTGAGCCGCCGTCGACGCGCCCGCCGCCGTCAAGTCATACGCCGGCGGCGGCTCCGCATGCATCAAGTTGCGCACCAGAAAATCCCAAGCGCGGCGCAATGCGTAGCGGCTCAACAGCAGGGTGCCGTGACCTGCGTTCGGGACGATGAGCAGCTCGAAGTCTTTGTTGGCACGGATCAGTGCATCGACCAGTTGCAATGTCTGGCTTGGAAACACATTAGAGTCCATGTCTCCGTGCAATAAAAAAAGCTTGCCCTTGATCGTACCAACCAGAATGGGATTCGCCGCATCGGTGTAGTTGCTGCCCGACTCAGGACCGTTGTACGTTTCGCCCCAAACGGCGATATAGCCGCGCTGGTCGTGATTGCCGGCATCCGCAACGCCGACTTTGAAAAAGTCGGGAAACATTTCCATCGCGTGCACCGTCGCATAGCCGCCGCCCGAAGTGCCATAGATTCCGACTCGATCCAGGTCCATGTACGAGTAGCGGCGCCCGAGTTCGCGCAGGACCGCTACGTGATCGTCGAGATGCCCTGCTTGGGCGAGACCCCCATACGATTCATCATGGAAGCGCTTTGACCTGCCGTGCGAGCCACGCCCGTCTACTACGATCACGACGAATCCCAATTCTGCATAAGCCTGCGCGCCCATTCGATCGAATACGGTCGCCAGGAAATTCGGCTGCGCGCGATGTGATTGCGGGCCCGGATAGGGGGAGTCGAGGACCGGATAGCGTTTGCTCGGATCAAAATTCGACGGCCGCAGCAGATTGCCATACAACATTGTCTTGCCGTCCGCGGCCAGCGCGCTGAATCGCTCCGGCGGGACAAGGCCTGTCGCCATCAGTCGCGATACATCGGCGCGCTCGATCTCGGCGATCAAACTGCCATCCGCGCGGCGCAGCACCGTAACGGGCGGCAGGTCGGTTCGGCTGTAGGTGTCGATGAAGTAACGCCCCGACGGCGAGAAGCCGTAGGAATCCTCTGGGTTGCCTGAAGCGTCCGGCGCCTTGTTGACGAACACGCCGGCTTCCTGCTCGGAACGAACCGCGTGATCCGCGGCTTCGGGGGTGAGTCGTCGGACTCGCCCGTCTTTCAAACCGATTCGGTACACCTGGCGGTAGTAGGGATCGAGGCCGGGTTCGCGTTCGTTCGCGGCGATGTAAATAAAGCCA
>Ga0210387_10000382_pt1 | contig 31569 bp, 29 predicted proteins | sample IncBWC7OmetaG_FD_160108 | JGI IMG/M metagenome (GOLD analysis project Ga0210387, IMG submission 160108) | Forest soil microbial communities from Barre Woods Harvard Forest LTER site, Petersham, Massachusetts, United States - Inc-BW-C-7-O ... | reverse complement strand
TGTGCTCGATGCGGCTCGCCGTCAGCGTCTGCGAAAAGCTCATGGCCGTTCGTTCGAACAGCGCGTGCAGATGCCGGATCGAGATTCCGAGCTGGTCCGCGACCGACGCCGGCGAGAGGTTTGCGTCGTGCAATTGCGAAGCAATGATGCGCTGGGCGAGCGACAGCCGTCCCACGCGCAGCGCCTTCCGCGCAAATTCGCTGCCGCGGTTGAGCGTGCCGCGCTCGATCAAGGCCAGCGACGCCAGCGATCGGATCAGCCGCGCGGCCGTCTGCGGCTCCATGCTCTCGCCGGCCGCGACAAGATCGGCAAAGCAGGATTGCAGCAGCGGCGCGATCACGGGATCGCTGTTGAAAGGCTTTGGAAAGAGATCGCGCAGGCCGCCGCCTGCCGTCCAGATCTCGGCAACGGGAATCTTCACGATGCGAAGATGGAAGCCGTCGGCACCGATCGGGCTGGTGCGATAGGGCAGGTCGGCATAGCTGGTCGCGAACGTGCCGCGCCGGACCGCGAAGTCGGAGCCGTCAGCCGTGTCGAACAGGCCGCCGTCGCTCAATTGCTGATAGATGCAGAGGCTCTCGCTTGGAGCGTGGCTGATGTCGCGCGTCGTCCGCGTCACCTGGTAGGGCGAAGCCTTGATTTCGACGAGGCCAACATTGCCGAATTTCTGCAGCGTGAAATCGCCGGTGAAATTCGCGCGTTGTTCCGCTTCCAGCTCGGCGGTGACACCGAACAAGCCACGGCTGCGCACCTCGCGCCATTCGTCAAAGCGATGTTCCGGATCGATCTGATCCGTCGACCACGTATACAAGAATTTATTCCTCAGCCTGCCCAGCCGAACGGTAACATACTGGTGACGAGGCTAACAGCGCGTGAAACGCCTCACCAATTGACCATTTTTGACTGTGGGGCTTTCCTGGCCGTCTTTAACTATTGGAATTTTCCCGCACGGCGTTCGCGATGGCAGCGATTCACCGTCAGCGAGTGTCGGTGCGCTTATCTGTCGCGCCTTATCTGTCGCGCTTCGGGTCGGTGGGCCCGGCCAGGAAAAATCGTCTGTCATCGCCCGTCATCCGGGAGCGGAGCGGCTTCACGTTTTGTTGTCTCCGCAAACCTTCCCGCGCCGAATTCATTAGCCAGGTTGGACGCTTCTGAACGGAATTGCGGGAAGGATTAAACATGCGTGCGCATCCCATCATGCTCGGCTTTATCCCCGGCATCTTGCTCACGGTCGGGAGCGTGCAAGCCGCGTTCGCCGAGGAGTATCGCGGAACCATGGAACAGCAGATGGCCTGCACGCCCGATGTGTGGCGGCTGTGCGGGGACCAGATCCCGGATGTGAACCGGATCGTGGCGTGCCTGCAGCGGAACACGCCGAATTTGTCGAGTGACTGTCGTGCCGTGTTTCAATCCAACAACAGCATGCCGCCGTCGCAGGCAGCTCCGCCGCCGTCGCGCGGCCATGCCGCGCCACCGCCGCCCACGCGTATCGCTCCGCCGCCGCGGCAAAGCGATGACGATGACGAGTGAGAGGCGAGAGCACGGCTGACGAGTGAGAGGTGAGAGCACGGCTTATGGCCGTGCTCCGCTCACACGGCTGTCGGCATTTTCCAGCCGCCAAAACTCTTTTGCAAGTGAGCGGCCAGTGCGAGCGCGATGTCCTCGCGCCAGGGCTTGGCTGCGACCTGGACGTTGAGCGGCAGGCCTTCGGGCGAGGTGCCGATGCGTACGGTCGCCGAGGGCCAGCCCGTCAGATTATACGTCTGGGCGTAGCCGAAACCCTTGCGGTTGGCGTCCTCGAAGCTGGTGCCGTGCAGCAGCGCCGGGTAGGGCGCGACCGGTGACAGTACCGCGTCGTAGTTCTCCATGAAGCGCAGCATCGAATTGCGGAACAGGTCCCAGCGCACGAAGGCGGCGAGCGCCTCGGTAGTGGTGGCCATGGCGGGACCGGCCGAATAGTCAGCGCCTTTTCGAACAGCGGCGAAATCGGATCGCTGCCGATGCTCTTGAGAAAGGCGCGGGTGCCCGCGCCGCCATCGCCGCGGCTCATGTCGTAGTAGACGGTGCCGGCCTTTTCAGCATCCGGCGTCTTCTTCTCCTCGACCTTGACGCCGGCTTCCGCAAACGCCCTGGCCGCATCGCGGACGGCGGCGACCGTCTCCTTGGTCGGGCTGGCCGCGCCGTCATCGTCGAAATAAGCGACCTTCAATCCTGTAATGGTCACCGATTTGGGATCAAGGAGCGGCATGCCGACGATCGAGCTGTCGCGATAGTCGGGACCGGCGATGATTGGCAGCGCCAGCGCCAGATCCTCCACGTGACGCGAGATCAGGCTGACATGAAACACCGGCGCGCGAGCCCCCATCGGTTGCGGAAACTGCCCGGTGCGCGGCACTCGTCCCGACGTCGGCTTGATCGCCGCGAGGCCGCAGAAATGCGCAGGGATTCGGATGCTGCCGCCGGCATCGGTGCCCAGCCCAAGCGGCGAGCCGCAGGCGGCGATGATCGCGGCCTCGCCGCCGCTGCTGCCGCCGGGCGTGCGCGCAAGGTCGTATGGATTGTTGGTGCGGCCATAGATCAGGTTGTCGCTTTCGATGGCGCCGGCCAGTTCAGGCACGTTGGTCTTGCCGAGGAAGATCGCGCCGGCTGCGCGCAAGCGGGCGACCGCAGTAGCGTCGGCCTTCGGCACGTAATTGGCGCGGCCCTTGGTGCCGCCGGTGCAGATCACGCCCTCGCTCTCCAGCGTGTCCTTGATGGTCACGGGCACGCCATGCAGCGGGCCTTTGATCTCGCCGCGTGCCAGCGCCGCATCGGCTGCTGCCGCCTGCGTGCGTGCGGTCTCGGCCGTGAACTGCACGACCGCGTTGAGCTTGGGGTTCACCGCGGCGATGCGTTCCAGATGCGCCTCGACGATTTCCCTCGAGGAAAGCCTTTTCGAGCGGATGGCCTCGGCCAGCTCACTGGCGGACGAGGTAATGATCGGGTTGATGGTTTCCGCTGCCGCGCGGGTGGGCGTCGCGATGAAGTTCGATCCGGCAGCGCCGGCAGCGCCGACCAGCGCGACGGAGCCCAGAAAGTCGCGTCGCGCAATCTTGTCGCTCATTGGAGGTCCAATCCTGTGTTGCCCGGCGCGATCAGAAGATTTTATTTCGCGTGCGCGTGCAAGGGCAGCGCGCGTAACCGGCGCGTGCAGCGTTCGCACTCACTCAGACGTGAAACGGAATAAAATGTTCAGGCCGGGGTCTGGCAGACATCGACCCATTCGGCCGAGGTCAGCTCCGCCATCCATTCGGGCGCGATCCGCACCGCGCTGTGGGTCGAGCCCGCGGCGGGTACCACGATGTCGAAGGCCTTCATCGAGACATCGCAATAGATCGCGAGCTGCGTCTTCAGCCCGAACGGGCAGACGCCGCCGACTTCGTGGCCGGTGATCTCGGCGACCTCATCGAGGCCGAGCATTTTCGGCTTTCCGCCGAACAGCGCCTTCACCTTCTTGTTGTCCATGCGCGAGGTGCCGCTGGTGACGATCAGCACCACGCGATCGCCGACGCGCAGCGACAGCGTCTTGGCAATGCGCGCCGGCTCGACGCCATAGGCTTCCGCCGCGAGCGTCACCGTCGCCGAGTTCTGCTCGGATTCGATGACTGTGATGTCGGGGGCGTTTTCGGCGAAGAAGGCGCGGACGGATTCAAGGCTCATGACGGTTCGGGATATTGCAAATTCGGGATACTTGAAAATCCAGGACATTTGAAGATTCAAGCTTCATGGAAGGCAACGACCTTCGACAGCTCCGACAGCGAGCGGATGCGATGGTCGACCTCGATTCCGAGCGCGTCCATCTGCGTGCGCAGCGCCCAAAACATGGTGACCGGCGGCACGCTCTCGCTCTCGACACAGGCGAGCGCCATCGCCTCCGGCGTCACCCGTTCGATCCAGGCCACGTTGAGCCCGAACGCCTTGGCGCCGCAGGCGTCCCAGGGGTTGGAGGAGACGAACAGCACGTTGGTGGGCGCCACGCCGAGCTTCTCCTTGATCAGCGTGTAGGCGTCCGGCGCAGGCTTGAAGACTTTCTTGGCGTCGACGCTGATGGTCGCTTCCAGCACCTGATCGAGGCCGGTGTTTTTCACCAGCGCATGCAGCATCTCGGGGCTGCCGTTGGACAGGATCGCGAGCTTCTTGCTCTTGAGCTCCATCAGCGCGGCAAGCGCATCGGGATAGAGGTCGAGGTGCAGGTATTTTTCCATGATGCGGGCGAACGTCTCGTCGTCATAGTGTAGCCCGAGCACCCGCAGCGTGTAGGCGAGCGCATCCTGCGTCAGCACGGCAAAGTCCTCGTAGCGCCGCATCAACGAGCGCAGCCAGGTATATTCGAGCTGCTTGAGGCGCCAGATTTGCGTGATGATGGCGCCATAGCCGGGAAAGGCTTCCTCGGTGACATCGGCGACCGATTGCACATCATAGAGCGTGCCATAGGCGTCAAACACGACGGCTTTGATGTTCACGGCCTGCCCCTTCCTCGGGCTTGTGAGGGTGAATGCGTCGTAGCCCGCATGAGCGCCAGCGATATGCGGGACTTTACTCCCGGGTGTCGCTTGCGCTCACCCGGGCTACGATCGGTTCAATCTCAACTCACCCGCATCAAATCCCCAAAACCTTCCGGGCGTTTGCCTTTAGCACCTTTGGCCGGATTTCGTCACGGATGTCGAGCTTGGAAAAATCCGAGAGCCAGCGGTCCGGCGTGATGACGGGCCAGTCCGAGCCGAACAGCATCTTGTCCTGCAGGATCGAGTTGATGTAACGCACCAAAATCGGCGGAAAATATTTCGGCGACCAGCCGGAGAGGTCGATATAGACGTTCGGCTTGTGGGTCGCGACCGACAGCGCTTCTTCCTGCCAGGGAAAGGAGGGATGCGCGAGGATGATCTTCAGGTCAGGAAAATCGGCCGCGATATCGTCCATGTACATCGGATTGGAATATTTCAACCGCATGCCCATGCCACCGGGCCTGCCGCTGCCGACGCCGGTCTGCCCGGTGTGGAACAACGCGATCGCGCCACCGTCATTGATCGCCTCGTAGAGCGGATAGGCCATGCGGTCGTTGGGATAAAATCCCTGCATGGTCGGATGGAATTTGAAGCCCCGGACGCCGTATTCCTCGATCAGCTTCTTCGCCTCGCGCACCCCGAGCTTGCCCTTGTGCGGGTCGATCGAGACAAAGGGGATCAGCACGTCGAGATTTTCGGAAGCGACTTCCAGCATCTCGTAATTGTTGTAGCGGCGGAAACCGGTCTCGCGCTCGGCGTCGACCGGGAAAATCACCGCCGCGATCTTCTTCGCGCGATAATAGGCCGCGGTCTCCGGCACGGTCGGCGGATGCTTGTGCGGCGATTTGAAATACTCCGCCATCTGCGCCTGGAAATCGTCATAGCCGTCGTCGCCATGCATGCCGCAGGGTTCTTCGGCATGGGTGTGGATGTCGATCGCGATGACGTCTTCGATGTTCGGCAGCTTCAACTTTGGCATTTCCCGATATCCCGGTGCAGCGTTTTTGCGTTCGGCAAATGATTATATCATATAACAAATTTCGCAAGGCGTGGGCCGCAAGCCTTTCCCGCCGGAGCGGCGGTGGAATTCCCGGAAGCGAGAAGCCTTGTGGCAAGCTCGGTCGCGCTGTGTCGCGACATGATGTCTCATCGCTCTCCCTTTAAGGTTGTGAGCGATTTCACATGTGTCCTTCGATTGTGGTCACATAGTGCAGTTCCTCTTTCAACAGGAAAGGTTACTGCCATGGTCGATATGCCCAAGCCGAATTTTTACAATGTCGAGGGCGGTGGAATCCAGGTCACCTATTCGACGACCAGCATCAAGGGAACACCGGTGTTCACCTATCATGACGCATCAGGGGTGAAAGAATTTTCGGGCGAACAGATCAAGGTCGCCCAGACGGACATCGGGACCCTCGTCACGGTCACCCTTCAGATCCTCGTCGATAGGGGATCGACGACGTTCAGCCTGCTGCTGCCGCTTATCAATCTGACGTCCCCCGCCGGCGCGCATATCACGGTGGAAGGCATCACCACCCTGAACAAGTTCCAGAATTTTCCCGTTCCCGGCCAGGCCCAGTCCTACACCGTGACTGAAATGCAGGGGATCGCCACCATCGTGCGGCCGGAGGGGTAGGCCGCGGCGGCTTTTGAGGACGAAACGCGCAGTAAAGCTCCCCGGTTAAGTGAAACAGCTTCATTTCTGGGGAGTTTGGGCCGTTGGATCGGGAAAATGGAGGTCTGCAGGGCCCATTTGGATTGACATCCGGGCGACACAGGGCTTAGAAACCGCCCCGTCCCGGGCGGTAAGCCGCCGGCGGGTCAGATCCCATTTTGCCAGATCCGGCCTGTCAACACGGCCTTCCAACGCAATCAGGATTCCGACAATGAAGGTCCGTAACTCGTTGAAATCGCTGCGCGGTCGTCATCGCGCCAACCGCTTGGTCCGCCGCAAGGGCCGGGTCTATGTGATCAACAAGGTCCAGCGCCGCTTCAAGGCGCGCCAGGGTTGATCGGCCGAGGCCGACCGCTCCCACGCGAAAATCACAGGTCTTTGACGCGCTGCTGCTTTGCAGCGCGTTTTTGCGCGTCTACACTTCGCCCATGACATTGAGATTTGCGGCATTGAGATTTGCGCACGCGATCCTTCTGGCGGTGACGATCATCGTCGCTCCCACGCTCGCCGTTTCGGCGCAGGACAACCCGCCCGCGGCCAAGCGAAGGCCGCCGGAAGCGCCGGGCAAAACGCCCAAGGTCGGTGCCGATCGGAACAAGGGGCTGGACTTCCTGTTCGGCGCGCTGAAGGCGGCGCCCGATGAGGACAGCGCCAAGCATGTCGAGGCGCGGATCTGGGCGATCTGGCTGCAGACCCCGAGCGACACCGCGGCCCTCCTGATGATGCGCGCCAAAGCTGCGATAGACGCGCAGCAGACCGAGGTGGCGCTGAAGCTGCTCGATGCGGTCATCAAGCTGCGCCCGGACTACACCGAGGCCTGGAATCGCCGCGCGACGCTGTACTATCTGCAGAACGACTACATGCGCTCGCTCGCCGACGTCGAGCAGGTCTTGATCCGCGAGCCCCGGCATTTCGGCGCGCTGGCGGGGCTTGGCATGATCATGCAGGACCTCGGCGACGACAAGCGCGCCCTCGATGCCTTCCGCAAGGCGCTCGCCATCAACCCGCACCTGGAAAAGGTGCCGGAACTGGTCAAGACGCTGAGTGAAAAGGTCGAAGGCCGCGACATCTGATCGCGGCCAACCGTCTTTCAGAAGCCTGTCTTTCAAGCCAACGCAGATGCTGAAGGCTGACCGAGATGTGGTCAGCCTTCCGTCGTTTTCAGTGCAGTACGTTGTTGCCGCGCTCGGTGATGCCATATTGCGCGGCTGCAGCGTAAAGCTGAGCGATCTCGGCTTCGAGATGCTCGTTGACAAGCAAGAGTGCCTTCAGCGCACCGCGCAGGTCGCCATTGCAACTTGCCACGATCTGGTCGATGGCTGCTTCGTTCGGTCCGAAAGTCATCGGAGTCTCCTGCTTTCCCTGCGGACAATTTTCGACGTCTCCAGCCCGTTCCTGTGAACGATGCGGATTAGGCTGAGCGGCGAAGTCCCCTAGTCACGTCCCACCCAGCGGCAGAAAAAGTGCTGACCATGGTTATAAAATGGCCGACGACACGCGTATGACAAATCCCCGTATTTCCCCGGGGATTCTCCACAGTTTTGCCGCGAAACTACCTGGGGTCGGCATCGTAGTTGGAAGATGGCCAGGAAAATCGCAATGATTCCAGTCTTCATCGTGGTTGCGCTGGTCCTGCTGGCAGTGATTACGCAGGCCGGCGTTTTCGGGCTGGAGCGGCTTTATCCACAGCGCGGCAAAACTGTTGATGTCACGGGTGCGGCATTGAATGTGGTCGAACTGGGGCCAAGAGATACTTCAAGCAATGCGGCAGGCCCGCCGATCCTGCTGCTGCATGGCGCGAGCTCCAATCTCGAGGCGATGCGAAAACCGATTGGCGAACTGCTCGCACAACATCACCGCGTCATCCTGATCGATCGTCCCGGCCATGGCTGGAGCGAGCGCGACCGCGCGTCCGATTCCACGCCGGAAATCCACGCGCGCATGATCGAGGAGGCGTTGGCCAAACTAAACATCGGCCCTGTCATCGTCGTCGTGCATTCGCTTGCGGGCGCGCTCGGCGCGCGCATCGCGCTGGATTATCCGGAGCGCGTCGCGGGCCTTGTGATGCTCGCGCCGGTGACGCATCCCTGGTACGGCGGCGTCGGTTTCTACAACAGCGCGGTCACCACGCCGATCGTGGGCCCGCTGCTCGCCTACGCCATCACGCTGCCGCTCGGTCTTCTTCTCGCGGAGAAGAGTGCGCGCGCCGTCTTCGCACCACAGGCGATGCCGGAGAATTTCGTGCGCGATAGCGCAACGCCGCTGCTGTTGCGGCCGCGCGAGTTTCTCTGCAATGCGCGCGACCTCGTGACGTTGAAGGCGGCGGTGACCGAGCAGTCGCCGCGCTACGGCGACATCAAGGCGGCTGTGACCATCATCTCCGGTGACGTCGACAAGACCGTCTCGACCGTGATTCATTCCCGCATGTTCGCCGCCGCCGTGCCGGACGCCAAGCTGATCGTGCTGCCGGGCATCGGCCACATGATCCAGAACGCGGTGCCTGATCTTGTCGTCTCCGAGATCGAGGCGATAATGGGCCGGATCGGGCAGGACAAGACGGCCGCGTCGGTACACGGATAGCCCAAAACCGGCCTGTTTCCGGCAGTTTGCGCTAAATGTTTGTCAAATTCTTAAGTGAAGTCCCCCCATGCTGGCCGCCTCCCGAGGGCGAAGGAAACGGTCAGGCAGCATGGACACGCAATCAGCCGGCATGGCGCAGGCTCACGACGACGCCAATTTGAGGCTCGTCCGGTTCTTCTCGATCTGCCTCGGCAGCCTGGTATTCGTCTACGCGCTGCTCGCCGTGCGGCTGTTCCTCGACGGCAACAGCTTTGAGCTTGCCGATTGGGCGTTGATCGCCTTGCGCGTGCTGCTCGGCGCCGCGGCGCTGGTCATGATCATCTACCCGGCCTGGCTCGCGCGTCCGCTGGAGCAACGCATCGGCGAAATGGGCACGCTGTTCGAGGCCGGCTTTGGCGAGGCGAGCACGAAAGAAAAGATCCGCCTGATCGTGCTGGTGACGATGGTGAGCCTCTTGCTCGAGCTCGTCATGATCCGCTGGCTCGCGTCGGTCTTCCCGGTGTTCTCCTTCTTCAAGAATTTCACGCTGCTCGCCTGCTTCCTGGGGCTCGGTGCCGGCTACGCCGTATCGGACAAGCAGCCTTGCGCGCCCGCGCTGGTGCTGCCGATGCTGGCTTCCTTTGTCGGCGTCATCACGCTGCTCCGCTACGACGTCGGCGCCAACACCGACGTGTTCTCGGCGCTGCCGATGCAGGAACAGACCTCGATCTCGATCTGGATGGACAAGCTCAACTGGTTCGCGCTGGTCCAGCACAGCGTGCCGCTCTATCTGTTGCTCGGCATGAGCTTCGTGCTCTGCGCCTGCATCTGCTATCCGGTCGGCCAGCTCTGCGGCAAGCTGCTCGGCGCTACCGACGCGCTGAAGGCCTATGGCCTCAATTTGGCGGGCAGCATCCTCGGTGTCGCCGTGCTGTTCGTGATGAGCCTGTTCTGGCTGCCGCCAGTGATCTGGTTCACCGCGGTCGGCGGCGTCTTGCTCTTCTTCGTATTGGCGCGCGATGCCAAGCGCCTGCCGCTCGGCGTGGCAAGCTTCGGCGCGCTCATCATCGTGCTGGCCTGGCCGGTGCAGACCGACATCCAGCGCATCTATTCGCCCTACCAGCTGCTGGAGAAGATGGCGAAGTCCGATGGCCTGATGAACATCCTTTCGGGCGGCTCCTACTACCAGAAGGTCTTCAACCTCTCCGAGGCCAATCGCGGCCATGAGCCGGCCGAAGACACCTATGTGCGCGCCTATTACGAGTTTCCGTTCAACTTCAAGAAGCGGCCCGAGCGGGTCGCGATCGTCGGCGCCGGCAGCGGCAACGATGTCGCCGCGGCGCTGCGCATGGGCGCGTCCCATGTCGATGCCATCGAGATCGATCCCGCCATCGTCTATCTCGGCCGCAGCTATCACCCCGAGCATCCCTATGACGATCCGCGCGTCAATGTCATCGTCAACGATGCCCGCAACTTCTTCCGCACCGCGCAAGCGCAATACGATCTGATCATCTACGGTGTGCTGGACTCGCACACGGCGCTGAGCCACGCCTCCAACCTGCGCGTCGATTCCTATGTCTATACAAGCGAAGGCATCACCGAGGCGTTCAAGCTGCTCAAGCCCGACGGCGTGATGTCGATTTCCTTTGCGCTGCCGAACGAATCGCTCGGCTTCAAGCTGTCGCATATCCTCTCGAGCATCCCGGGCGCCGGCAAACCGCTCGCCGTGCGCGTCGGCTACGACTCCAAGACCACGACGGCCTTCGTCACGCAGAAGGGCCATGACATCGCGATGCCCGACGCCAATGCGTTTGCGGCGTTCGGCTTCCAGGATGTCTCGAACTACTTTGCGCAGCCCTATCCGGAAGAGAGCATTCCGACCGACGACTGGCCGTTCTTCTACATGATCACGCGCACCTATCCGGTGAGCTACATGCTTGCGCTCGGCATGGTGCTCTTGCTCTCGACCATGTTCGTGCGCAAGACCATCGGCTGGACCGGGCCGGTCGAGCGCTCCTATCTGCCGTTCTTCTTCTTGGGCTCCGGCTTCATGCTGGTCGAGACCAAGGCGATCACCGAGCTCGGCCTGCATCTCGGCGGCACCTGGTTCGTGATCGCCGCAACGATCGTGCTCGTACTGGTCATGGCGTTCCTCGCCAACTGGCTGGTGCAGCGGAAGTTCGTGCCGCGGATGGGGCTTGCCTATCTCGGCCTGCTCTTAAGCCTGCTGCTCGGTTACTTCTCCGCGCGTAACCACGACCTGATCGCATTCTCTTCGCCGCTCGTGAACCTCATGGTCGCCTGCGTGGTGCTGACCATCCCGCTGTTTTTCTCCGGCTTCGTGTTCTCGACCCAGATCGGCAAGCAGAGCGTCAACATCTCGACCGCGCTCGCCTACAATCTGATGGGCGCGCTGTTCGGCGGCTTGATGGAATACAATTCGATGTATTTCGGCTTCGCCTTCCTCTATCTGCTCGCGATGGGCTTCTATGGGCTCGCCTGGTTCTTCTCGATCGAGCCGGTGGGTGCGGCCCGGCGGATCGTGGCGCCAGCGCAAGGCTCCTGAAACGGCACAAGCGGCTCCTCACGAAAAAAGCCCTGGCCGAAAGGCCGGGGCTTTTTGTTCCAGGCCATGCTTCATTTTCGTTTGACGGGGCGGGCGATAGGGAGGAATTAACCCCATCCCGGCGCGACTCGACGCGACGGGTGAAAGTTCCTTTCCGGAGCCCTTCATCATGTACCAGCCGATAGAGAACTGGATCTCGCTCGACCGGGACGCCAGTCCGACCACGGCCTCGACCAACCTGTACAACGCCCTGGTCGCCGCGGGCGCCAAGCCGATCAATCTCGGTCAGGGGCGCGAGATCGTCGAGCTGCCCCTGCTGCAGAGGCTGACGATCGAGGCGTTCGAGCAGGCCATCAAGGGCGGCAAGCTGCTCCATTCGAAATACGGCGCTCCGTCCGCTGAGCTCAATGCTGCCAGCGCTGCCTGGCTGAAGCGCATCATGAACGTCGACGCCGTAAAAGAGGCGACTTTCACGCTCGAGAACCAGGGCCGCGGCGGCCTCTATGCGGCATTTCACCTGCTGGCGAGCCTCGCCGGCTTTCGCAAGGACGGGCACGTAGTGGTGCCCGATACCTCGTGGCCGATGGTCTCCGACCAGCTGGATGACTTCCAGCTCAAGCCGGCCCTCTACACCATGGCGCGCGGCCGCTACGCCGACCATATCCGCGCCCAGCTCGAGGCGCATGGCGACGCGGTCGTCGGCGTCTATATCAATTCGCCGCATAATCCGACCGGCACGCTGCTTACCAAGGCAGATTTCGAGCAGATCTTCGCCGTGCTGAATGCGGCCAATTCGCCCGCGGCGCTGGAGCGTCGCGGCGGCCGCAAGATCGGCCTTGTCATGGACAACCCCTATCCCCATGCGGCGCCGGAGATCATGCGCAGCGGCCAGCGCGGTCTCGATACCGGGCTGGACTCCTTCCGGCAGGATCAGGCGACGCCCTGGATCATGCCGGTCAGCGCCTCAAAATTCTTTGGCACGGCCGAGCCCGGCTTCACGATGGTCGCGACGCATGCGACCTATGCCAAGCCATTGGCGGCGCGGTTGATGCGCTCGGTCGGCATCGGCTTCTTCTCCCCCTATTTCCGCGCCCTGACGGCAACGTTACAGGCAGCCAACGACACCGCCGTTCTCGACCATTTCGCCCTGCTACGTGCGAAGTACATCGCCAATCGTACCGCGCTCGAGACTTCCCTCGGCGCGGCCGTTGTCGATGGCGATCCCGGCATGACGGCCCTTGTCACGATCGATCCGCAGGACTTCGAGGGCCGCCTCCTGCCCGGGCGCGACGGGCGCCATTTCCCGATCGACGATCTGAACGACGCGATCGAGTACCTGGCCAATCGGCATGGGGTCATCACGGTGAACAACGGCATGGATCCCGCCGGCCGTGCGCTGCTTCGCCTGGCCGCCGCGGAAGAGCCCGCCAACTACCGAAAGGGCATCGACCGCCTGGCGGCCGGATTCGGCGAAATGCGGGAAGCGCCGCGCCGCAACGATCCCAGCAAAATGCGCGCGTAGCGCAGCGCAAGCTTGGTGACCTGACGCGAGGGTGGCTAAGACCGCTTTGCCGCGTTAGCAATTTTGCTTGCGCCGCAGACCGACAGTCGTGACAGCGCAGAAACAGCTAAAATCGTATCGAGACTAACGATCTGTAAAACGGAGCGTGAAAAACCTTGGCCGTAGCTGATCACTTCCACAATCTTTGCGTGCTACCGGCATATTTCCCTTCGGCTCGATCCGAAAAATGTGGGCGCGATATGTCGGACAAACTCGAAGCGAATGACTGCCTGGAAATCTACGAATCGCGCGTCCGGCTCGGTTTCTTCCTTGTCGCCGCGATTTTTCTCACTCTCATCGGGTTGCTCATGATCGGAGCGTGTATCGGCGTTCTTCTTGGCGTCCTTGACCCTCCTCGAACGGCTCTCCAAACGGCTCTCCGGTTTGTTGCGCCATACCCGTTATTGCTGCTTGGGGTTCTCAACATCATCCTGTTCGGATCGGCTAGCATTCAGACCACTGGCAGGTTGTTGGGCAAGCGCCATCCGGTTCTCTCTCTGACTCGATACGGCTTCAAAGACATCCGGATCAGCTCCGAGTGGATTCCGTGGTCTACGGTCCTGTCTTTGAACGATTATCGTGGTGCAGGCCTTATCGAACGCCTTATTCTAGACGTCGATCCTCAGTTCGTGAGGAAACTGCGACTAGGGTTTGTAATCCGATTTGCACGCATGGCAAATCGGCTCTTTGGCTATCGAGGCTTGTGGGTCGACGCATTTCCGCTCGAGAACATGTCAACGCGCGCACTTCTCGAAATTATGCGCGATCGAATTGAAAGAGGGACACCATCGACGGGATGAGGCCAGGGTAGCAAGGCCTTGGAGCCGGGATTACTTGAGTGCATCGCTGGGCTGGTAGGCGCCTATTTCTTCTCGCCCATGGTGACATAGGCCCACAATGCCTCGATGTCGTTGCTCTTGAGCAGATCGCCCCACGGAGGCATCTGGTTCTTTCCGTTGGTCACCGAACGCACGAAGCGGTCGTGCTCGTCGGGCGGAAATTTGCGCAGGTCGAACGCGCTTTCAGGGTCCTGCATCCGTGGTCCATGACATGGCGAACAGTTGCGCGCGAAGATTTCGGCGCCGGTTGCGATCTGCTGCGGCGGAAAGCTCTGGTCTTGAGCGCTATGGTCTTGGGCGACGGCGGTCGCGCACCACAGCGCAACAGCCGTCGCGAGACTTATGCCTGTTGTCAGTCCTGTCATGGCGCTTGACGTCTTCAATCCGGCATCAGGGCGAAGGTCCATACCGAGCCGCCGGGCGGCACGCTCTTGAGTGCCTCGCGCGCCTGGTTCCAATACACGCCGCCTATGCCTGATAGCACGGTGACGTATTGCCGGCCTTTGTAGGTGTAGGTGATCGGCTGCGCATTGATTCCGGAGCCGGTCTGGAATTGCCAGAGCGTCTTGCCGTCCGACGCATCGATGGCGATAAATTCGCCGGTTTCCTTGCCGGTAAACAGCAATCCACCGCCGGTCGCCACGATTGCCGACCATTGCGGATGGTCCCACAGCGGCGCGCGCCACACTTGCTTGGCGGTCAGCGGCTCGATCGCGTCGACATGGCCGACCGGTTCGCCGTCGGGCTGCTTGGCCGGCAGATTTTCGACGAACTGGAAACGCTGTCCCGGTACGTAAGGTCCGGTGGCGAGATGCTTGAACATTCGCGCCGAATGCATGGTGTTGGCATAGAGCAGGCCGGTTTCGGGATTGAACGCGGCGTGCGGCCAGTTCTTGGCGCCGCGCTGCGTCGGCCACAACTCGACCTGCTCTCCGGCACGCAGTTTCTTGGCGATGTCGGTCTCGATCGGGCGTCCGGTCTCCATGTCGACGCCGCTCGCCCAGTTCACCCGCTCGAACGGCTTGGCGGAAATCAATTGGCCGCTGGCCCGGTCGATCACATAAAGGAAGCCGTTGCGGTTGAGCTGCATCAGCACCTTGCGCCTGGTGCCGTCGACGTTGAGCTCGCCGAGGATCATTTCCCAGTTGCCATCGTAATCGTACTGGTCGTTGGGCGTGAACTGATAGTACCAGACGACTTCGCCGGTCTTGGGCCGCATCGCCAGCACTGATGCGGTGAAAAGGTTGTCGCCGGGCCGGGTTTGCGACGCCCAAGGCGCCGGATTGCCGGTGCCCCAATAGGTCAGGTCAAGATCGGGATCGTAGGAGCCGGTGATCCAGCTGGAACCGCCGCCGGTCTTCCAGGCGTCGGAGTTCTGCGGCCAGGTCTCGTTGCCGGGTTCCCCGGGCGCCGGAATCGTGTAGTGGCGCCACAAATGTTGGCCGGTTTCCGGCTCCCAACCGTCGATGAAGCCGCGAATGCCGAACTCCGCGCCGGAGATGCCGGTGATCAGCACGTTGTCGGCGATCAGCGGCGCGGCCGTCATGGAATAACCTTCCTTCCACTCGGCCGCCTTCTGATTCCAGATCTCCTTGCCGGTCTTCATGTCGAGCGCGATCACATGGGCATCGAGCGTGGTGCGGTAAAGCTTGCCGTTGAGAATCGCGGCACCCTTGTTGGAGACACCGCAGCACACGATGCGCGGCGTCTCCGGCAGCCAGTCGACCGGCGTTTTCCAGATCTGCTTGCCGGTGCCGACGTCGATCGCCACCGTTGCCTTGGCATTGGTGACATACATCACCCCGTCGAGCACCAGCGGCTGCGCCTGCTCGCCCCATGGATTGTCGAGGCTGAGGTTCCAGATCGGCACCAGGCGTTTGACCGTCGCCTTGTCGATCTGCCTGAGCGGACTATAGCGGTTGAGGCTATAGCCCATGCCATAGGTCAGTACGTTGTCGGGGTTCTTGCCGTCGTTCTTGAGATCGTCGAGCGTCTGCGCCGATGCCGCGCTAGCAAGCATCACCACGACGGCCGCAGCCGCTATCGCCTTCATGGTCCCCTCCCGTAACGACGGGGGCGGCCTTTATCAGCCGCCACGTTCTTGCGCGGAAGGTTAGCGCAACGCAAACGCCTGTCGAGCCCGATGTCGGCTTGGCTTTTTCGCGCAGCCATGCGCCGGACGCAGAGTACAACGAGTCATCTTCGAAGAAACCTGGAGCTTTGACGTCCGCATGGGTCGAAGCCGGTGCTGTCCCCGGGGACGGTTCATCGAGATAATCGCGCGGGTCTCGTCGACCCTCTCCGCACTTTTACTGCGGCAGGGTATCCCCGCCGTAACGCGCTTCGCTTCGCGCCGGCTGTTGCACGACCGGCGCCTCTTCGTCGCGGAATCGTGCGGGGACCAGCCGGGTGCGATCGACCGTCAGATCGAAAATGTCGAAGCGGTTGTAGTAGCCGACGACGTCGTGAAACTGCTTCGGCTCGACGCAGCGGTTGAGGTCGAGCTCTGCATAAGCGATGCCCTCGTCGTCCTGCAGCACGTCGCCAAACACTTCGCCGGTCGGATCGACGAAGAAGCTCGACGCGCGCGGCGTATGGTCGATCACGTCAGCGATTGTGGGATCGCGTTCGATCAGGAAGGCGCGCATGGCCGCATCCATGTAGCCGGCGGTCACAATGCCGAACGCCTTGGCTTCGAAACAATGGGCGCTGGCGCGGATGCGGTTGGCGGCGACATTGTTGAAATTGCCGCCGCTTTGCGGACGCCGTGTCGGCCACATCGGCGGCCAGCTCGAGACGTGCACCTGCTCGCCCTGCGCCATCAGCGCAAATCGTGCCAGCGGGTTGGTGTTCTCGCCGCAGATCAGCCCGCCGATCCGCCCCTGACGTGTCTCCGCGACCTTGAGCCCCGCGCCATCGCCAGATGACCACACCAGCTTCTCGTAGAATGTCGGCACCAGCTTGCGATGATGCACCAGGATGTCACCGGTCTCGCCGATCAACAGGTTGGAATTCCACAAGCCGCCGGCGCTCACAGTGGAACGCTCGCTGATGCCGATCGAGACTGTGACGCCGAGCGCGCGGGCTTCAGTGCAGAGCCGTGCGACTTCGGGGCCGTCCGCCAGCACCGATTGCTCCGCCATACGAACGAACAGATCGTGATTGTCGATCGGCGGCCACAGCGCGGCCCAGACAGGAAAGGCCGGAATAAAGGTTTCGGGGAAGGCGATCAGCTCGGCGCCAGCCCTGGCGGCCTCGCGGATGATGGCAATCGCCTTTTCGGTGGTGGCCTGGCGATCGAGAAAGACGGGCGCGGCGTGGACGGCGGCCGCCTTGAAGCGGGGAAGCATGGCTGAAAAATCCGGCACTGAATGGCGCCGAAGCGGTATCACCACTGCCCTTATCGTGTGCATCGGAATTGTCGCAAGGCTCGTTGCGGAGGATCGGAAGCCTCGCCTTGGAACGGGAATTGCCTTGTCCGAACGCAACATTTGACGTCGAAACCGGAGACCAGGATGTTCGACACCCTGAATTGGGACGATTTACGCGTATTTCTCCACGCCGCCCGCGCCGGAAATCTCAGCCAGACCGCCAAGCGGCTGCGGCTCGACCATTCCACGGTCAGCCGGCGGATCGCCCAGATGGAGGCGTCGCTCGGGGTCGCTGTGTTCGAGCGTCACCGCACGGGCCTCAAGCTCAACGAGATCGGTGAGCGGCTGCTGCGCCATGCCGAGCGGGTCGAGAGCGCGGTGATCGCCATTCGCGAGGAAGCCAGCGCCGGCGACACCGAGGCCCTGGTCGGGACGGTGCGCCTCGCCACGATGGAGGGGATTGCCTCGCTCTATCTGGCCGAGCGTTTCGCCAATCTGCGCCGAACCGCGCCGCAACTGACCGTGGAGCTCGTCACCTCGGCGCAGACGGTCTATGTCCACAAGCGCGAGGCCGACCTTTTCGTTTCGTTCTTCCAGCCTCCGGGACCCGGCCTGATCTCGGAGCGGATCGGCAAATTCCGGCTCGGCCTGTTTGCAAGCCAGGCCTATCTGGACAGCCACGGCATACCCGCAAGCCTGCGCGACCTCGGGGATCATTGGTTCGTGTCCTATATCGAGGACCTGATCCAGGTAGATTCGGTGCGCTGGCTCGCCGACGTCATCGAGGAGCCGAAAGTCGCGTTCCATTCCAACAGCATGATCGCGCAGATGAACGCAGCCGCGGGCGGCCTAGGCATCGTCATGCTGCCGAGCTTCGCGACGAACAACCGGCCGGACCTCATTCCCGTGCTCCCCGGCGTCGCCATGACCGCGCGCGAGGTCTGGCTCAACGTCCACAGCGACCTGCAATTCGCCCCGCGCATCCGCGCCGTCCGCGCCTTTCTCAAGAACACCCTGAAGCGGGATCCGGACATGCAGACGACGCTTGCGGACGGCGTGCCGCAGCCGCGCACGGCAGATTGCAAAAATCCGTAGTTCCCTTCCCGGGGAGCGCGGCTGAAGCTCGACGGATGGGCGCAGGGCGAGGCGCAATCTCGAGTCTTGAGGGGGCAAATATGGACGCAGTTACTCCCGGCAATGCTGATCCGGTGCCGAGCGGCGCCGCCTTGGCCAGGAAACGGCTGTCGGTCGCGCTTGTGCTCAGCGCTGCGATGATCGTGATCTATTTCGGATTCATGGGGCTGTTTGCGTTCGACAAGCCGCTGCTCGGGACCATGCTGCTTCCAGGCCTGTCGCTTTGCATCGTGCTCGGCCCTCTGGTCATCATCTCCTCATTCCTGCTCTGCCTGATCTACGTGCTGTGGGCGAACCGCGTGTTCGACGCCTGCGTCCGCGATCTTCGCTAAGAGGGCAGGGACAATGGGCAGCAGCACGCTTTCGATCGGATTCTTTTTCGCTTTCATGGCACTCACCCTGGCGATCACCTATTGGGCCGCCCGGCGCACGCGCACGACCGAGCATTTCTTTGCCGCCGGCGGCCAGGTCACGCCGTGGCAGAACGGCTGGGCGCTGTCGGGCGATTTCCTGAGCGCTGGCGCGCTCCTCGGGATTGCCGGCATCGTCACATCGAACGGTTTCGATGGCATGATCTATTCGATCGGATGGCTGGTTGGATGGCCGATCATCCTGTTCCTGATCGTGGAGCCCCTGCGCAATGTCGGCCGTTTCACCTTTGCGGACGTCGTGGCCTATCGCCTGTCGCAGCGGCCGGTGCGTCTTGCCGGCGCTGTCGGCACGCTCGCCGTGATCCTGTTCTATCTGATCGCCCAGATGGTCGCGACGGGCTCGCTCATCAAACTGCTGTTCGGCCTGCCCTACGTCTGGTCGGTGGTCGTAGTCGGCAGCATGATGCTGATCTATGTCCTGTTCGGCGGCATGCTGGCGACGACATGGGTGCAAGTTGTCAAAGCTGCGCTGTTGATGGGCGGCGGAATTCTGCTCGCATTTCTCGTGCTGACCCATTTCGAGATGAATCCCCTCAAACTGTTCGCCGCGGCAGCCGAGAAATACGGCACCAGGGTGCTGCAGCCGGGATCGAAGGTGGTCTCGGGCCAATGGGACGCCATCTCGCTTGGGCTCGGCCTGATGTTTGGCACGGCAGCGATGCCGCATGTGCTGATGCGGGCCTACACAGTGAAGGATGCCAAGGCGGCGCGGTTGTCGATCCTCTATGCGACGGGGATCATCGGCGTCTTTCACCTCATGGTGTTCATCATCGGCTTCGGAGCGATGGTCCTGGTCGGGCCCGACGCCGTGGCGAAGGCCGGAGGCGGCGGCAATATGGCAGCGCCCCTGTTGGCGCTCGCCGTCGGTGGCAACGCCTTTTTCGGCTTCATCTGCGCGGTTGCCTTCGCGACGATGCTCGCGGTGGTCGCCGGCTTGACGCTGTCGGGCGTCGCCACGCTCTGCCACGACGTCTGGACCAACGTGGTCAGGAACGGCGACGCCTCGCAATCCGAGCAGCTCAAGGTGGCGCGCGTCGCGACGGTCGCCATTTCGATCCTCGCGATCATTCTGGGCATCGCCTTCGAAGGCCAGAATGTCGCCTTCATGGCCGGGCTCGCCTTCTCGGTTGCCTGCGCGGCTAATTTCCCTTCGCTCGTTCTCGCCATCACGTGGCGGCGCTTCACGACGCCGGCAGCGGTCGCCAGTATTCTCGTGGGCACGCTGAGCTCGCTGATCCTGATCTATCTCTCGCCGACCATCCAGGTCGACATCGTCGGTAAGCCGCTCGCTCAGCTCGAGCATGAATGGTGGTTCGTATCGCTGCGCAATCCGGCCATCATCAGCATGCCGCTTTCCTTTGCTGTCGCGATCTTCGTTTCGCTGGCCACGCGGGAGAAGAACGCGGATCTGACCTTCGATGAGATGCAACGGCGCATCCTGCTCGGACCGCTCCAGCCGCACGCCAGCCAGCGGCTCCGATAGCCTCGAAAACCGCTACACACTTTTCCGGATCATGCTTTAATCGCGGCGAGGGCGGGTCAGCGTGAAGGTCTCGAAGGGCGCGATCTGACCGTCCGGTCCCACCACATCGTAATAAACGACCTTGATCGAGGTGGTCCCGCCTTGAGCGGAGCCCGGGTCGAGCGTGAATGCGGCAAAGCCGTAGGCATGCGCGGCATTGCGCACCGCCGACCACGGCGCCATCTCCTTGACGTAGACCGGCGGACGCTTGCCGGTCTTCGGGTCTACCTCGCCGACGGCGGTGATCACGCGGCAGGCCGGCGGGTTGAAGAACAGCTGGTTCGACGGCACGGATGTTCCGCCGCCGCCGATGACCATGTGCACCGTTCCCTTGGTGGTGTCGATGACGTCGGTGGCCGTTGCGGCCGGCACCGGCGTCAGCGTCGGGTTCGATTCACGGCCGCGGATCGGGTGCGAGCGTTCGTAGTGATGCTCGTGGCCGCACACCACGAGGTCGACGCCATATTTGTCAAACAGCGGTACAAACTCCTCGCGGATGCCGAGGTCTGCGCCGTTGAACATGTCGGCCGTCGAAATCGCGACCTGGTGCATGCACACGACGAGCCAGTCAATGCCATGATCGTCGCGGGCCGCCGCCAATTCCTTTTCCAGCCAGGCCTTCTGAGCCCCTTGCGAATAGCCGCGGACATAGGAGTTGCCGCCGTCCTGATAGCAGATGTCGTCATTGGCAATGCTGATCACGCGCATCGAGCCGGCGGTGAAGGCGTACCAGAGCCCGCGCGTCACCTCGGTCTGGCCGGAGGCCTCCGGCACCGAGAAATAGGTCTGATAGGCCTGATACCCGATCGGCCCATTGCCGAGCTCGTTCTCGTGGTTGCCGGGCGAGGGCATCCAGGGACGCTGGCGGGCGCTGCGGGTGTTGTTGTTCCAGAAATCCCACCAGGTGCGAATGCGATCTTCCGCGAGATTGGCGTAGCAGAGGTCGCCGTTGAACAAATGAAACAGGGGTTTCAACCGCTCGACGCCAAGCGTGGTATCGCCGGCCGCCGGCGAGCCGAGATTGTCGTTCACGTAAGCAGGACTTTGTCCCGTCATTCCCGCTGATGGCACGAACTTCTTGCCTAGCGTCGGTGTGCCCTGATCGCCGAAGCTCGTGAACGTGAACGCTGCGCGGCCACGCGGGCCGGTGTGAAACGTCGCGAACTCCGGCTCGGCGCCGTCATGCATGGCGCCGTAAAGATAGGCAGTATCCGCCTGCAGGCCACGGAGCCTGGCGTGATAGGCGTACACGGGCTTGTTGGACTTCGCATCGGTGTAGCTTGTCGGCGCGGCGTCGACGGTTTGCTCGAACTTGCCATCGAGATGCCCAAGCACGACTTTCGGATTCTGAACGGGTTGCAGCGTGTGCCAGGACACCACCATCTCCGACGACGCATCCGCGCCGAACTGCAGATGCAGTCCGGCGACTGGAGGTGTCGTCAGCGGATCGGACGACCGTGTTTCGAGAGAGGCGACTTGGTCGTCCGCAGCCCGGGCGACGGAGGTCGCCAAGGCAGCCGCGCCGGCGATGCCCGCTGCCGCCAGAAGCTTGCGGCGGCTGAAGTCGAGGTTGATGGTGTCGTCGTGATGCTCGGTCATGGCGGGAGGCCTCGTGCTCGATGTCGACCCGGAAGAGGCTATCGCAACTTGACGACAGTTCGGCAAACCGGTCAGCCGGTTGGCGCCACGACCCACTTGGTCAGTACGTCTGTCCGTGCCTGGTAGCTCTCCGGCCGGGCGGGGAGCTTCAGTACCGGGAATCGCCACAGATCGGCCAACCGATCGACCAGATCTGCATATGCGACGAACATCTGATATGCGCCTTCGATGCCGGAAAGCGCGCGCGCCTTCATCCATGGCGATTGCTCGAAAGCCTCAACCAGGTAGCTCTCCCAAACCGGGCCGCGCTTTCGATTGATCTCCTTCAGGGCTTGCAGCGGATCGCGTTCCTGGAAGTAGATCAACCGAGGCTGTACGGCGGCCAGCCGGTCCTGCAAATCAGACCAGAATTGTAAGATCGTCGCCTGAGGCGCGTCCAACTGAAACAGCACCCGAACCGTGCTTTGTATGGGATGGCTCTCAAAGACGTAGAGCACATCATGTCCAGCGCTCTCCAGGAAGGATTGCAATCTTCCGAGCGCCGCAGCGGCAAATGAATCCGCAGAGTGTGTTTCGTGAATGCCTGCGAACGCTGCTCCCATCTGGTCGGGCGTGCCTACCAGCAAGGGATGATGTGGCGCGGTCTCGATGAAAACCCTGCTGCCGGAGACCGACCCGCCGACAGCCTCTGCGGCCGTGCTTTTGCCGGAACCCGGAAGGCCATCAATAAACAGGATCTGCGGGGGCGCGACGGACGTCCGCTGAGAGGTGCTCGAGATCATGCCATTCCCCAACATCCGCAGGACGAAGGAAACCCCTGTCGCTCGATTATGGCTGAACCGTAACCGGATACAATCGGAGTTGTGGACGCGAGAGTTTCGTTGTTCTGGGAGCAGGCTCCTCATGAAAAAAGCCCCTGCCGAATGGCCGGGGCTTCGCTTCACGATGGACGTAACGCGCCACCTTACTTCTTCTTGCCGTCCTTGTCGAACTGCGAGACGTAGGCCCAGAGGTCGTTGGCTTCCTTCTCGTTCTTGATGCCGGCGAAGGCCATCTTGGTGCCGGGGATCTTGGCCTTCGGGTCCTTGATGTATTCAAGGAATTGATCCTTGCCCCAGGTGATGCCGGAGTTCTTGTTGGCATCCGAATAGGAGTAGTCGGGCGCGGTGCCGGAATGGCGGCCGTCGAGCCCGTTCAGTTCAGGGCCGACCTTGTTCTTGGCGCCTTCGCCAATCGAATGACACGCCATGCATTTGTGGAAGGAAGTCTCGCCGGCGGCGACGTCTTGCGCTTGTGCCGCTGGCGCGGCGAACATGGCAGAGGCGATTGCGACGACACTCAGGGTGAAATTTTTCATGAGATGCTCTTTGGCTGGATCGACAGGGTGGGCACGGCCTTTTGGCATGGGCCGCTCGGACAGGACAAGCCACGAAACCTTGACAGGTTTCATGACGGCAAGCTTGTCCCAGAGTGAAGTCCGCGGGAAGGGGGTATTCCTGCCTTCGAATAAGCTGCCCAAGTGAGCTACCCAAGTCCTGCCGGACGTGATTGATTCGGCAAAACAAATCGTTAAAGCGCAAACCGCTCGAGCGCGGGAAGCCGGAGGATATTGAGATGGCCATCCTGATGCCGGAAGCCGACGCCGCGGTGCTGGGGCGCCGCGCAGAGATCGTGGCTCGCTTGCGCGCCATCGTGCCGGGTGAAGGCGTGATCGACAGCGCAGCGGAGATGCGCGCCTATGAGTCCGACGGACTGACCGCCTATCGCCAGCCGCCGATGGTCGTCGTGCTGCCCGATACCGCCGAGCAGGTCTCGCAAGTCCTGAAATACTGCCATGAGCAGAACATCAAGGTGGTGCCGCGCGGCTCCGGCACCTCGCTCTCCGGCGGCGCGCTGCCGCTTGCCGACGGCGTGCTGCTCGGTCTCGGCAAGTTCAAGCGCATCCGCGAGATCGATTTCGACAACCGCGTCGTCGTCACCGAGCCCGGCGTCACCAACCTTGCGATCAGCCAGGCGGTCGCGCATGCCGGCTTCTATTACGCGCCCGATCCGTCCTCGCAGATCGCCTGCTCGATCGGCGGCAATGTCGCGGAAAATTCCGGCGGCGTGCACTGCCTGAAATACGGCATGACCACCAACAATGTGCTCGGCTGCGAGATCGTGCTGATGAGCGGCGAGATTTTGCGGATCGGCGGCAAGTCGGCGGAGAATGCCGGCTATGACCTGATGGGCGTCATCACCGGATCGGAAGGCCTGCTCGGCGTCATTACGGAAATCACCGTGCGCATCCTGCAGAAGCCGGAGACGGCCCGCGCGCTGATGGTCGGTTTCGCGCAAGTGGAAGCAGCCGGCGAGTGCGTGGCTGATATCATCGGTGCCGGCATCATCCCCGGCGGCATGGAGATGATGGACAAGCCCGCGATCCACGCCGCCGAAGCCTTCGTCCATGCCGGTTATCCCCTGGATGTCGAGGCGCTCCTGATCATCGAGCTCGATGGTCCGTCGGTCGAGGTCGACGAGCTGATCAAGCGTGTCGAGGCCATCGCCAATGGCTGCGGCTCGACCACCTGCCAGATTTCGACCTCGGAGGCCGAGCGCAACCTGTTCTGGGCCGGCCGCAAGGCGGCATTTCCGGCGGTCGGGCGCATCTCGCCGGATTATCTCTGCATGGACGGCACCATTCCGCGCGGCGCGCTGCCGAAGGCGCTGGCGCGCATCCGCGAGCTGTCGGAAAAATACGGCCTCGGCTGCGCCAACGTCTTCCATGCCGGCGACGGCAATCTGCATCCCCTGATCCTCTATGACGCCAACAAGCCCGGCGAGATCGAGAAGGCGGAGGCCTTCGGCGCCGACATCCTGCGCTGCTGTGTCGAATTCGGCGGGGTGCTCACCGGCGAGCATGGCGTCGGCATCGAGAAGCGGGATTTGATGCCCGAGATGTTCTCCGAGATCGATCTGAACCAGCAGCAGCGGCTGAAATGCGCCTTCGACGCGCAAGGCCTGCTCAACCCCGGAAAAGTGTTTCCGACCCTGCACCGCTGCGCCGAGCTCGGCCGCATGCATGTGCATGCCGGCAAGGTGGCGTTCCCGGATCTGCCGCGGTTTTGAGGCGGCCGCGCTCCCGACCGCGAAACGGCTCCGGGGAGTAAGGGAACCAGCCCTTGCCGCGCTTTGAATGCGCCTGGTACGGATCGGCTATTCCAAGTAGCCCAATACTCACCATCGTGCAGTCATGCTTTTGTCAAACCTGCATTGAGTCTTGTGCGTTCACGATAGAGTGGAGTCCGACCGCCCTCCTTGGGGACTTTGGAGGGGAAGGAGCGCTAATGTCCACGATCAACCCGGACGCCGTCCTGTCCGCCCGCGCCGACGAACGGCTTGCCCACGCTTATGAGCAGATCGCCCGCGCGGACGACGAGCTCACGCGCGTCACCGAAAAGCTTTCGAGAATGGAAAATGAAGCCGCGCGCCGTCCGACGGCGGCTTACAGCCCGCGGCCATCCCGCGGGTCGGGGTCACGTTGCCTGATCGCCTTCTTCCTGGCAGCGTGCATAGGCGGCGCGGCTTTCGCCTCGCACTCCTCCTACGGCGAAGCTGCCAGGGAGGCGATCGCCCCGTTGGTGCCCAGCTATATTTCGACTTCCTGGTTGTCGGTGGCAAAGCCGCAGGACGCGGCGCAGCAGACCTCGTCTCCCGTTCAGCTCGCCGCGGCTGAGACAACGCTGCTGCAGCCAACACCCTCGGCGCAGACCCCGATGCAAGCCATGCCGTCGGCGCCCTCCGCCGCCCCGGTCCCGGCGTCTCCCGACCTGACGCAGATGCTGCAGTCGATGGCGCACGACATTGCCACCGTGGAGCAGGGGATCGAGCAGCTCAAGGCAAACCAGGCGCAAATGGCCGCCGACAATGCGCGGGCCATCGAGGGGCTGAGGGCGAGCCAGGAGCAATTGACACACCTTGCCGCCAGACCTGCCGACAAACCTGCCGCGAAGCCTGCCGCGCAGCCCGTGGCGCAGGAGACGACACGGGCCAAGCCGCCGGCGCCTCCGCCGGGGGCGCCCAAGCCCGTGGCCAGCGCGGCGCGCAAGCCTCCGCCGGCCACACCGTCGCAAGCCAAGCCGCGTGCGCAGCCGGTCCAATCGCAGCCGGATGCGCAGTAGACGTCATTCACGTGCCGTCCGCCGTCTTGCGTTCGCTTCGTTCGATCGGCGGATAGTGCTGGGGGGCCTCGGTGCGATCGTACATGGTGTAGTCGCGGATCACCTCGAAGCGGCGCCTTTCCAAGCCTGCTTCATCGATCCGAGGCGCGTCTGACAGGATCAGGAACTTGCCTTCGCGATAGACGCTGCTGAAGAGCTCGCCGCCGTCGCGTTGCCGAGGTTCTGCGTCGAGATAGGTCGCGCACACGACACGAGCCGGAGCCGTCTCGCCCGGCGCGGCTAACCGGCCGATCCGGATGCGATAGTCCTGGAAGTGGCGCTCGCGACCCGCCTTCTGGATGGCGCGGTGCTGAGCATGCTGACGCCATGCCACAAGTGTCTCCTCGCTCTCCCACCACGAGTGCGACAGCACCACGTTCGGTCGATCGACGCTCTTGTAGCGATCGATGAAGATGAGGCCGGGGTTCTTTTCGAGCTCCGGCCGCAACGAGGCGGCGAGATCGAAATAGCGATCGGAATGCCCCGGCAGCGGCTCAACCTCGAAGAAGAGCCCGATTTTCGGTTCGCGCATCGAGTTGGCCATGGTTCCTCCTTCGAGCAGGTATGGAATGACATAGCCGACGAGGAGGCAGGTCGCCATCGGATGAAAGCCATGGCCTTTCCTTTTGCCGGAACGGCAGGCTTACAGCAGCGCGTATTGGGCGCGCTCGCGTTTGGCCAGCAGCGGCAGCGCCTGACCCGCAATATAGGTCTTGAAATGCGCGCTCTCCTGGTGCGCCTTGAAGGCGGCCTCGTCGCGGAACAGCTCGTAGAACAGGAACTGTGCCGGATTTTCCCTGGCGCGCGAGATCAGGAACAGTTTTGCGCCTTCCTCGCGCTGCGCTTCGGGCAGGAAGCGGTCGAGGATCGAGGCGACCTTGTCGGCCTCGCCTTCTTTCGCCTCCCATTGTGCGACGACGAGAAGTCCGCCGCCGTCGACGGCTTCGTTCAGTTTCTTGTCCACTGCATATCGACCCATGGCGATTACTCCTTCGGTTGGGGCAGAGCTTCCCTACGCCCGCACGCCGCGCCGATAGTTCGATAAGGAGCGAATGATGCGATAAAAGCTTCGATCTGGATCGAAGCGTGGCGGCGGATAGTCGCGACCGCCGACGCGCATGGGCACCCTTGTGTCCAGCGCTCACCAAGCTAGAAGGGTCGATGGAGGACGGCGATGCCGGTTGTGTCGCTGAAGGCTGAACAAGGCACGGATTTAAGTGGACATTCTCAAGATACGTGACGCCGGGGACGTCGAAGCGGTGGTGCGGGCGGCGATTGCGAACGAGCAGCCGCTGGAGATCATCGGCCATGGTTCCAAGCGCGGCATCGGCCATCCGATGGCGACCAATGCCATGCTCGACCTGTCGGCGCTCAACGCCGTCACTTCCTACGAGCCGAACGAGCTGATCATCACCGTGCAGGCGGGGGCGCCGTTCGCCGACGTGGCTTCGCTGATCGACTCCAAGAACCAGCAATTCGCCTTCGAGCCCATGAATACGGCGCCGCTGCTCGGCACGCCCGAGATCGGCACCATCGGCGGCATGATCGGCGCCGGCCTCGCCGGCCCCCGCCGCATCAAGGCGGGCGGAGCGCGCGATCATCTGCTCGGCGCGCATGCCGTCTCCGGCTTCGGCGACAGCTTCAAGACCGGCGGCAGGGTGGTGAAGAACGTCACCGGCTATGACCTCTGCAAGCTGCTGGCGGGCTCCTGGGGCACGCTCGCGGTCATGACCGAGGTGACGCTGAAGGTGATGCCGCGGCCCGAAGCCGAGCGCACGCTGCTGCTCCGCGGCCTCGACGACCTCAGCGCCAACCGCGCCATGACGGCCGCGCTGGGCTCGCCCTTCGACGTCTCCGCCGCGGCCCATGTGCCAAGCTCAGCGCTGCGGGCCGGGGCCGCGGGCCTGGACCAGCTTGGTGCGCCGCGTCAGGCGCTGACCCTGATCCGGCTCGAGGGCATTCTGGCCTCCGCCAGCCACCGGGCCGCCTCGCTGGCCAAGACGCTTTCGCGCTTCGGCGCCGTCGAGACCATCGAGGACGTGGCCTCTGCCGCGGCCTGGCAATCGATCCGCGACGTGCTGCCGTTCGCCGCCGCCGGACCCCTTGGGGCCTGGCCGGTATGGCGGATCGTCTGCCCACCAGCCTCCGGCGGCGCGCTTGGGCAGGCTTTGGCGCGCGATACCGGCGGCGACGTGATCTATGACTGGGGCGGTGGCCTGATCTGGGCGGCGCTGCCGCCCAAGCCGGACGGACAGGCGGCGTTGGTGCGTGGCCGCGTGAGCGCGGCCGGCGGCCACGCTATGCTGCTGCGGGCTTCCGAGGAGGTACGGCGACAGGTCGACGTGTTCCATCCGCAGACGGAGGGACTGGCAGCTTTGAGCGAGCGCGTGCGCCAGAGCTTTGATCCGACGGGCGTGCTCAACCGCGGCCGATTGATCCGGGGAGAGGGCGGATGAAGACCGAATTTTCGCTGGCCCAGCTCGCCGATCCCGACATCAAGGAAGCCGACAAGATCCTGCGCGCCTGCGTCCATTGCGGCTTCTGCACCGCGACCTGTCCGACCTATGTGCTGCTCGGCGACGAGCTCGATAGCCCGCGTGGCCGCATCTATCTGATCAAGGAGATGCTGGAAAAGGACGCGTCCCCAACGGAGGAAGTGGTCAAGCATATCGACCGCTGCCTGTCGTGCCTGGCCTGCATGACAACCTGTCCCTCCGGCGTGAACTACATGCATCTCGTCGACCAGGCGCGGGTCAGGATCGAGCGGGATTATCGCCGGCCGCTGACCGAGCGGCTGCTCCGCTGGGTGCTTTCGCTGGTGCTGCCGAACCCGAAACTGTTCCGCACCAGCATGCTGCTGGCGCGGCTCGCCCGGCCCTTGGCCGTGCTGCTGCCGACGCCAAAACCCTCGGCGACGCCGACGCTATTGCGGCGCATCAAGGCGATGCTGGCGCTGGCGCCTGGGCATTTGCCTACGCCGGGACCCGCGGCGGGCACGGTGTTTGCTGCGGCCGGCGAGCGTCGCGCTCGCGTTGCGTTGCTGCAAGGCTGCGCGCAACAGGTGCTGGCGCCGCGAATCAACCAGGCCGCCATCAACGTGCTGACACGCCATGGCATCGAGGTCGTGCTGGCCCGTGACGAGCAATGCTGCGGCGCATTGACCCATCACCTGGGCCTCGACGAGGACGCGTTGGCGCGCGCCCGCGCCAACGTCACCGCGTGGACAGCCGAGGCCGATCGCGGCGGGCTCGATGCCATCCTGGTGACGACGTCCGGCTGCGGAACGGTCATCCAGGACTATGGCTATATGCTGCGGGAAGACCCTGCTTTTAAAGGGCCGGCAGCGCGGGTGTCGGCGCTCGCGAAAGACATCAGCGAGTATCTCGCAGGCCTTGAATTGAAGGGGCAGACGGGCTCGCATAATGGCCTCACCGTCGCCTATCACTCCGCCTGCTCGCTGCAGCATGGGCAGAAAGTCGTTAGTCTTCCGAAAGAATTGCTTTCCAAGAGCGGATTCGTGGTGAAAGATGTGCCGGAGAGTCATTTGTGTTGCGGTTCGGCTGGTACCTACAACCTTCTCCAGCCTGACATTGCGACGAGGTTGCGCGATCGAAAGCTCGCCAACATCGCAAGCGTCAAGCCGGACATGATTGCCGCGGGCAACATCGGATGCATGATGCAGATTGCCGGCGGCACATCGGTTCCTGTCGTACACACGATTGAGCTTCTCGATTGGGCGACGGGCGGTCCGCGGCCAGGGGATCCAGGGCCAGGAGATCCACGACGAGGACCGAACTGATCGAATGGCTCCGCGCGAACGATGCGGGAGCGCTTGGAAAACGCCTGATGGACACGGATCGGCGGCAACAGGAGGATCACGATGGCTAAAGGGAAAAAGTACAAGAAGGGCAAAAAGGACAAGAAGAAAAAATTGATGACGGCAAAGAAGTCCGCAAAGAAGGCTTCGAAGAAATCGGCCAAGAAGGCCGCCAAGAAATCAGCCAAGAAGGCCGCGCCGAAGAAGGCCGCAAAAAAGACCGCGAAGAAGGCAGCGAAGACAACCGCAAAGAAGGCTGCACCGAAGCAGAGCGCGCCAAAGAAGGTCGTGGCTCCCAAGCCTGTTAAGTCCAAGCCTGTTAAGTCCAAGCCCGTTGCGCCAGCGGTGGAACATGCCCCCGTTCCGGCAGCGGAACCGGCTCCCGCCCAGAGCTGGGCGATGCCGAGTTCTTCTGCTCCGGAGACGTCGTCCTACGACCACCACATGTCATCCGGCGACCACGACGACCACAACGGCTGACGGGTTCGTTCCGGCACGGCCGGATCAGTTGCAAAAAGGCCGCGGCGCCCAGGCGTCGCGGCCTTTCGCTTTTGGCTGTGTGGCTGCCCGGTTCGGCCCCGTGATCATGATTCGCGAAGCCTTGGCGCTATGCATGTCGATGTGTGCTGGACCCAGTGGATTGCGGGGGGCGCGGGGTGAGGCAAAACCGCCAAAATTGTTGTTTGGGGGCAACACACTCCAACAACCTTGCGTAGATTCCCCAAAACGCCCAAAAAGTCGGCAGATGCCTGTGTTTTTTGCTTCACGGTCGCGTCAGCAACCTCCAGATTGCCGCGGGTTAACGAAATTTGTCTTCAGCCAGGCGTTGATTGCCCCGGGGGGCTTCACGGAACCGGGCTGGTTCTTGGAAAGTGATGGGGATCCTCATGAAGAAGTTGGTCTTGTTAGCAACGGCGCTGGCAATGATTTCTGGCTCGGCGTTCGCAGCGGATATGCCTTTGAAAGCGGTCAAGGCGCCGCCGCCGGCTCCGTTCGATCCCTGGGATGTCGCCTTCGGCGGCGCGCTGATGAGCGACTACATCTTCCGCGGCGTCACCCAGTCCAACCACCAGCCTTCGGTCGCGGCCTATTTCGAGCCGCGCTACAACGTCAACAAGGACCTGCAGCTCTACGTCGGCACCTCGGGGGAAAGCATTTCCTTCTCGAACCGCGCCGCTGCTGAAATCGACGTCTACGGCGGTATCCGCCCGACCTTCGGCGCCGCTGCCTTCGACTTCGGTGTCTGGGGCTATCTGTATCCGGGCGGAAGCTGCGCTGACAATTTCGGCGTCGCCGGCGGCCCCTTCGGGTTCGTCCCTGGTGGCAACGTCTGCCCGCTCAGCACCCAGACGATCTTCCTGTCCGACGGCAATGTGATGAAGCGGAACGTCAGCTTCTTCGAAGCCTACGGCAAGCTGAACTACACCATCAATGACAACTGGGCTTTCGGCGTCAACGAATACTACTCGCCGAACTTCCTGAACTCGGGCGCCTGGGGTGACTACGCCTCGGTCACCGGCAAGTGGACCGCGCCGAGCTCGATGATGGGCACCAGCGGCGTCGGCGTGTATGTCTCGGGCGAATTCGGCCGTCAGTGGTTGGGCACTTCGGACGCCTTCTACGGAACGGGCCCCGGAACGGCTTTCGCCGCCGGCATCCCCTACAAGAGCTATGACACCTGGAACGTCGGCATCGGCTTCACCTACAAGGTCTTCACGCTCGACCTTCGTTACTCCGACACCGACCTGAACA
>Ga0210387_10000381_pt1 | contig 31615 bp, 48 predicted proteins | sample IncBWC7OmetaG_FD_160108 | JGI IMG/M metagenome (GOLD analysis project Ga0210387, IMG submission 160108) | Forest soil microbial communities from Barre Woods Harvard Forest LTER site, Petersham, Massachusetts, United States - Inc-BW-C-7-O ... | reverse complement strand
AGCGGCGCAGGCGGCAACGGAGGGGGCGGCATCGTTGTCGTGATATCCGAATGAGCCTCACAGCCGTATATCCGAACGTCCTAGTCGAGAAGTTCACCACAGGCACGGCAGCGACCTGGATCAAACAGCCGTGGGCCACGCATATTCGGCTGATTATGGCTGGGGGTGGTGGAGGTGGTGGGGCTGGAGCATCACGGACAGCAGCATCGTCGGCATCTTCGGGTTCTGGCGGCGGCGGCGCCGCTTTAATCGACCAAACCTTTCCATCTTGGTGGTTTGGTTCAACTGAGACTTACACAGTCGGGGTCGGCGCCAATGGTGGCGCTGGTGTGTCAGGTGCGAACACTGCTGGTACGGCAGGCGGTGCGATTACGCCGTCAACAAATTCAACATTTACAATAACTAATTACGGTGCCACCGGGTCGGCCTCATCGAACAGCGGCGGTGGTTCGCAGACCCAGACAGCTTACGCTGGTGGAAGTGGAGCCGGCGGTCTAGCAACGGATGGAGCTTCGGCGGGTGGCGGCGGTGCGGGTTTGGCCGGTGCGGGAGGTTCGACTTCAACAAATACTGCGGGAACGGCGGGCGCAAACGGCGGCGTTGCGGGAAATACCGGAAACGGTGCGGGAACGGCAAACACTAATATCTGCGGTGGCGGTGGTGGCGCAGGTAACGCGAACACAATTGCTGGCCCTGCGGGTGGCAACGCCATTAGGGGCGGTGCGGGCGGCGGTGGCGGCGGCTCTATTTCTACTGTCACCGCAGAAAACGGCGGTGCCGGCGGCATATCCTCTCAATTCACAGGCGGTAACGGCGGCACCGCAGGAGGCACGATTGCAGGAAGCAACGGCGTAAACTCTGGCTGTGCCGGCTGGGCAGGATCAGGTGGTGGTGGTGGAGCGTCCAGCATAACCGCCATAGGCGGCGCTGGGGGCTCTGGCGGCATTCCCGGTGGTGGTGGCGGTGGTGGTGGCGCAGCGATTAGCACGCAGACTTCCGGTGCTGGTGGAGCAGGTGGTCGCGGTGAAATCTGGGTAATATCTTGGCGAGACTCAACGGGAGCACCATAAAGGAAACCCTATGACAAACGCAGCATCCTTCGGAAATCTGTACTTTCAGACTGTGCAGAATCTGGTGAATGACTTGGAAACCCTGCAAGAGTTGAACGATAGAATCGTGCAGGATGCCACGCTGATTCCAAGTTATTTTACGTCGGGAGGCGCGCGAACCGACATTGTGGCGCAGGATGTAACGAACGCCGAAAGTGCGGTGAACCAACTGCTCTTCACGTTCAACAGTGGTTCTCCCACGCAGAAATCGTTCTTGTTTAAGCTCTTGTGAGAATCAGATGAATCAAAGACGTGGGTTTCTGTTTGGGCTTCCGTTCCTGCCGTGGTTTATCGAGTCTGCGCAGGCAGCTGATCCTACAGGGACCAATAGCGGCCTTCCAATCGTAGGTGGTGCTACCGCAGGCGGCGATCTTTCGGGAATGTTCCCGAATCCTACCGTGTCAAAGAGCGGTGGCGTTGCTATCGGTCCCGCGGGGACTGCGGTCGCGGGACAGATTCCAGGATCAGCGACGAATGATTCAGCGTCCGCCGGAAACATCGGTGAATACCTCAGTACCTCACTGGTGTCCGGTTCTGCGTTTGCAATCTCGACTGGTGCGGCCACGGGAATTGTTTCGCTGCCTCTTTCTGCTGGCGATTGGGACGTGTGGGGTCAAGGAATCGTTCATGCTGGGGCGGCGATTACGGTCTTTACGTCGCTGACGGTCGGAATCAGTGTGGCGTCGAACACGGCATTGCCTGGGCTTACGTCGGGAGCGCAGACACAAATAGGATTAGGCGCAGGGTTGACCGGAATAGTGGATACGGCGGTGAATGTCGGACCTGCAAGGGTGAGCCTCGCGGCAGCGGGGACAGCGTTCCTCAATGGGTCGTTTGCTTTTGCAACTTCGACGGCTTCGGTTTATGGTGTGATGCAGGCGCGGAGGCGAAGATGAGAGTCTTTCCGTTGGGCGGGACGCCGTCGCTGCATTGGACGAAGTTCGCGGTGTCTCTTGCGGGTTGGGTTGTTATTGTGGGGATCATCGTCGCGTTTTGTCGTTGAGAGTCCGTGCGGTCACAGCGGCGTAGGAGAGTAAGATCACTTCGAGCGGCACTTATAACTTCGGACCGTCGAATGGCGAATGCGTGCTCGCTGCATTTGAGCGCGTCTATATCCGTGCGCCGGAATTGCGTCAGGAGCACATGCTCACGGCGCGGCGCGAGTTGAATCTTCTTTTCGTCGAATGGTCGAATCGCCAACCCAATCTCTGGCTCGTTGTTCGCAATCAAGTAGCCCTTACGCCTGGCGTGGCGACGATTGCGTTGCCGCCGCAGACGGTGCTTGTGCTTGACGCTTCAATTGTCTTGAACTTCGGCACCTCGAACGAATCGCGGCGTTACATCACCCCGATCTCGCGCACGGAATATCTGAGTTACGCGAATCAGCAGACTCCTGGTGCCCCGACTGTCTGGTGGATGGATCGTTTGATTGCTCCGACGCTCACGTTCTATCCGGTGCCGGATTCAAATGGTCCGTACACATTCGATTACTTTTCCTGTACGCAGATTCAGGATGCGAATCTTCCCGGTGGGGAAACGCCGAATGTGCCTTACCGCTGGCTCGATGCGCTGGTCAGTGGTTTGGTCTCGCGGTTCTCCCGAATCTATCCGACGCCTCCCGGATACGATGCCTTAGCTTTCCGAAAATTGTGCAAGGACGATGCCGAGGATTCTTGGAAGATAGCCGCGACGCAGGATACCGAACCTGTGCCGATGACTCTCGCTCCAGCACTCAGCAGTTATTACCGGAATTAAACCATGCGCCCTCACCCGCGACGTGCCCGAACGAACGCAACTGATCCGTCCGCTTGGGGAACGAGTGACCGCAACGGCATGATTTCCAATCAAAGGGATTTGGTCTGGCAATTTGACTGGGCCGGAACCCAATTGATAAATAAGAGAATTCTCGTCTCAAGAGACGAGCTTGATCAGTATCAGCGCCAGCTTGGCACGATCATTCTGCCGCCTGATCCGGTGTCTATTCCGAACGCGCGGCCGGAAGTGTATCCGATCGACGAGCTATGGGAAATCATGTGTGAATTGGCGACAAATTCTGGGGGCAATAACGCGCTGCCGCTTTATCTGGAAGCCTCGACGATGGCGGCGGCGCAGCCGGTGGCGAACACGGCACAGCCGACGAAATCTTTCTCGCTTGAACTTTCCACGATCCAGATGGGCAATGCGGCAACGTCGTAATGGCTAACCCGAACACATATCCGAGCGACGGCAGGATCACTAGCCTGCAAAACTATACCGCTGCCTTCACGGGTGGTGAGTTGTTTCCGCTTGTTGCTCCTGGAAACGCGACAGCGGGGATCAATTACAATGTGACGGCGCAACAGGCTGCGACGCAGTTTGCAGCACTGGTTACGAGTTCTCCGCAGAGTCCAAATACAGTTTTGGCGGGGCCGGCGTTCGGTAATGCAACAGCGACGCCGACATTTCGCGCGCTGGTGCCGCTTGATCTTCCTGGACTCAAAAGAAGCGGAATTTTAACGTCTTATACCGTCGCGACGACAGATATGAATCTGCTGCTTGATCTAAGAGGAAGTCCGGGCACCGCAGCCCCATTTACGCTGTCGCTTGCGACGACCAGCAATTATACCAGTAACTTCATTGTGACCGTCTATAATGAAGGTGTGTCGCGCGGTTGGGCAATAGCGCCGAACGGCGTTGCTACCTTCATCTTGTGGCCGCTCCAGACAGTCCAAATTTTTAATGACAGTAATGTTTGGAAACTATGGCCTGCTGTGCAGCCGTGGGTCGTTCCGGCTGGGACACAATTCAATGTCGATAATGTCAATGGTAGCGACAGTTCGGCAAACGATGGGCTAAGCAACGGTGGTGGCGCTGGGGCGTTTGCGACGATTCAAAACGCTTACAGCGTTATACAAAAGCAAGTATTTCAGGTGGGTGCCGGCGTAGTTATTCAGTTGCCAACGACGACGACAACAGCAATCACGGAACAATTGTCTGTCTCTGGCGCCATGCCTCCTGGGGTAACTATTGTGTCGGTGATAGGCAATACCTCCACCGCAACAAACTGCCAATGGCAAATAGGTAATGGGCAAATAGCAGCCAATATTTTTGATTATAATGGAGTAGTGTTTCAGGGAATTGGATTCAGTTGTAGCGGAACATCAGGGGGCACATTCATATCGGGCGGTCAGTTTGCTATTGTTGATGTGGCAAATTGTAATTTCGGAAATAACGGAAATGGTGGAGTTAATATTGGTGCTTCTCAAAACTCACGAATGAACTTGCAATCTGGAAATTCCATAAACGGAAGCACTGGTGTATTTTTTCAAGTATCGGATGAGGCAAGTATAAGTGCGGGAAGCGCGCTTAATGTCGCCGGCACGACGGTTATCTCTTCGTTTTTCGCGCAGGCGACAAGGGGAGGCACCATCAGTATTAACGGCCTATCTTTTACGGGCAATACCGCATCGATCAGTGGCCCGCGGTTTTTTGCTGCCAATGGTGGAATTATTACGGGAGATACGACAGTAACGTGGCCTTCTGGCATGACTGCTGGCAGTGTATCAAATGGCGGTCTTTCGGACGCGGGCGCTGCAAACTACAATGGTTCCGCGACAGTGCTCGCAGCAACGCCGCTAGTGTCAGGTGGTACGACCGGCGCAGGCTACACGTTCTTCTCAGTCACAGACCTAGGAATGTTCGCGGGCACAGGCGTTCCGACTCTCACGGCCGCCACAAGCGCCCTCTATCTCCGCAACGACGCGGTGAGTTCAACAACGCGGCTCTATATCAATACCAACGGCGGCAGCACATGGGTCGGGCTAACAGCGACCGGGTGACCGCACTGAGATACGCAAGCGAAGACGCGAGAATGAGTCAAACCTAAACCATGCTCAACTACACCACATACGTTCAGAGTCTCGCCAACAATCTCGTGGTGTCCTCCACCAATGCAGATTTCCAGGGCGCATTGCTCAACATCATCGACGACGCGGAGCAGAGACTTTATCGCGAGTTGCAGCTTCTCAATACCGTGGTCCGGGATTCCTCGATTGCGTTCACGACGAACACCCGCACCTTCAATCTGCCATCCGCACAAGGCACGTTCTATGTGGTCGATTCGATCTATGCGATTACGCCTGCTGGCACGGTGAATCCCGATCAAGGGACTCACAACTATCTCACGCCTGCGTCGCGGTCTTTCATCGATGCGCTATTTCCGAGTTCGGCAGGTTCCGGCGTGCCGGCGTACTTTGCACCAACCACGCAGAATTCCTACATCGTAGGACCGTGGCCGGATCAAGCATACCAAGCGGAAGTGGTGGGCACTATCCGCCCGATACCGATTTCGTCCACAAACCCGACAACGCTCCTATCGACTTATTTTCCGGACTGCTTGATTGCTGCCAGCATGGTCTATGCGGCGGGATGGCAACAAAACTTTGGTGCCTCTGGCGCGATAGACAATCCCGCGATGGCAACCAACTGGGAAAGTCATCTACAAACCCTCTTGAAATCCGCAGAGACCGAAGAGGCTATGAAGAAATTCACGTCGCAGGGTTGGTCGTCAAAGGCACCTGCGCCGCTGGCAACGCCGCCGAGGACGTAAGATGGCCGACGCGTTAACGAATAATCTGGCGCTGATTCAGCCGCAGCAAGGCGGGGACAGTGGAACGTGGGGGACAATCCTTAATAACGGGGTTATTGGGGCGCTCGACAACATCCTCGGCTCCAACTTTTCCACGTCGATTACCTCTGTCGATGTGACCCTGACCACCACGCAATTTCAGAACGCAATCTTCATCGTCAATGGTGCATTGACCGGGGATCACAGTTTGATCCTGCCGTTTTCTACCAATTCAACGACAGTTGCAGTCGGCGGAAAATTCATCGTCATCAACAACACCAGCAACGCGCATAAGCTCAGCGTGAAGACGGCCGCAGCTAATGCCACGTCGGGCGTTGTGACAGTACCACAGGGGCAGGCGTGTGCGCTCTATTCGGATACACTTAACGTTGGCTACGATAACACAGGCCTCCCAGCGTCGGTGCCTGCGGTGTCTGGAAGCCCGAACACGCAGCTTGCGGGAACGGCTGGCGCGGCGAACGTCAATGCTTCGCTCGCGGCCGATTTCAACGCCGGGCAACTCTATCTGTGCACGACGACAGGAACTGCGAGCACGGCGCAGTGGGTCAATGTTGCGGGACAGCCTGGGTTCAATACCGCGCAAAATCTCGCGCTATCGGCGACGGTTGGATCGAATATTCTCACGGTGTCTTTGCTCGCGGCCAATACAGTGGCGAGTCCCACGGTGGGCAATCCGGTCACGGTGATTTTCCAGAATGGGACAGGCGCTATTGGGACTCCGACCACCTCTAATATTACCAGCGCATTGTCGATTTCAACAATCGTAGGCGCCACCCTCGGATCGCAAAATGGCACGCCGTTTCGGTTTTGGGTGGTGCTGTATTCCAATGGTGGAACGCCGGCTCTGGGACTGATCAATTGTTCGACGCTCAGTGGGGGAATCACTTCGCTCGATGAAGCGGGTTCTGCGGTCACACCAACACAGATGAGTGCGGGCGCAACGTCTGCTGGCGTGTTCTATTGCGCAAATGGAACATCGGTTGCCTCAAGCGTGATCAGGATTCTGGGTTATCTGACCTACGAAACCGGACTCGTCACGGCCGGAACCTATAATAACGCGCCGACATTTGTTCGTCTCTTTGGTCCGGGCGTAAAGAAGCCTGGCGACGCTTTGCAAAATATCACCGCAACGATTTCAACGCCGACGACGGTGGGCCAATCGAATACGCAGACTGCCGTTACAGCAAGCATCACACCATCGAGCCGAGCGAATCTTATCGTCGCTCGCGGTATTGTTTACGTCCAACAGGGATCAACGAATGCGATTTTGCAGTGGTCCAGAGGAACGTCGCCGACGTTGGTCGGAAGTCCTACGACAAGCGGCGGCGGTGGTGTCTCTAGCAGCGGTATTGTAAGCAGCGCTCCTGTTGTTGCTTACGATCAGCCTGGAGTTGTCTCTGCACAATCCTACTATATATTTGCCAAATGTTCGAGTGGCACGATCATCGTTGGAAGCGGCACGGTATTTTCAACGACTGTGAATAGCACTGTCGAATTAATCGAACTCATGTGCTGATGTCCCATGCCGTTCGGCGAAGTCAAACTCATCCCCGGTGTCAATACTGAGCGGACTCCGACTCTTAATGAGGCGGGTGTCAGTCAGTCGCAATTGATTCGCTATAAGGATTCCCTGATCCAGAAATACGGCGGATGGCAACTTTATTATCCCTTCGCGACAACGACCATACCGAGAGACCTGCACGGATGGGTCGATCTGCAAAACAACGACCATCTGTCGATTGGAGCAACAAATGGACTGTCCATCATCACCAACGGCGCGTTGAATGTCGTCACGCCGCAGCAATTGGTGTCCGACACGGTGCCCAATCTTTCAACGGTCGGAAATTCTCCGACTGTCACGATTGTCGATCCTAATATCTCAAATGTGACCACGTTCGATTCGATCTATATCCAAACCCCTTTGTCCATCGGCGGTTTGGTGCTGTCGGGAATCTTTCCGATTCAGACTATTGTAAATGCAACGTCTTACACGATCACGGCACCAAATAACGCGAATGTGACGGCTGCGAATCCAACCACGACCAATGCAACGACGGCCGCAGGAAACCCCACTCTACACTTTGCCGCAACGCCCTCGTGGCTGGTCAGCGGCATGGCGGTCTTCGATATTACGTCTACGACGGCTATTCCGCCCAATACGATTGCCACATCTTCCACGGCTTCTACGGTGTTGATGACCAACAACGCCACGGCGTCCGGTGTAGGTTCGGGCGACAGCATCGTGTTTTGCAGCATTCCTTATTTTACGACGACGCTCAATTCGGCCGTAGTGAATGTTCTTCTGGTGGGGCATGGGCTGTCGGTCGGATCGACGGTTGTGTTTCCAGTCTCTACGACGGCGAATGGCGTAACGATTTCGTCTAATCATACGGTCGTTGACGTGGTCGATGCGAATAACTTTCAGATCATTGTCAGCACACAAGCGACGGCGACTGGCTCGTTTTTGATGAATGGCGGGCTTGCGCAGATTCTCTATTACATCAACTTGGGTCCGACGCTCGCGGGACAAGGCTATGGACTTGGTAATTATGGTGCCGGGCTTTATGGATTTGGAACGTCGGGCGGTACGTCTCAAGTTGGAACGCCGATCACGGCGACGGATTGGACACAGGACAATTGGGGCGAGATTCTTTTGGCGTGTCCGATGGGAGGTGGGGTTTATCAGTTCGATCCTACAGGAGGTTTTTCCAATGCGGGACTCGTACCAACAGCGCCGCCGCTCAACGGCGGAATCTTTGTCTCAAACTCGCAGCAGATTTTGATTTGTTGGGGATCGACGGAAAGCCAGAACATCGGGATTGAGCAAGACCCGATGCTGGTGAAGTGGTCCACGGTTGGGGATTATACGCAGTTTCAGGTGTTGGCGACCAATCAAGCTGGCAGTTTCAGAATTCCTATCGGCTCCAAGATCATGGCTGGCATGGCGGTTGCGCAGCAGGATTTGATCTGGACCGACCTCGATTGCTGGGCGATGAACTATCAGGGTCCTCCTTTTGTGTTCGGCTTCAATACGATTGGCGCAGGGGCTGGGGCTATCTCTTCGCATTCGGTGCAGAAGTTGCGCGGCAACGTCTATTGGATGGGCAACAACAACTTCTACGCCTTCACGGGGAGCGGGGTGAATGTTCTTCCCTGTCCGGTGTGGGATTTTGTGTTCCAGAATTTGAATACGAGTTTTGTGCAGAATGTCCGCTCCATGCCGAACACGCCGTTCAATGAGGCGGGATGGTTGTTTCCGTCGAAAGCTTCGACTACGGGAGAATGCGATTCCTACGTCAAGATGAATATCACGGAGCCCAATGCGCCGTGGGACTATGGGTCGATCAATCGAACGGCTTGGATGGACCAGACGGCACTTGGGATGCCGATCGGAGCGGATGCCGGGGGCTTCATCTATTTGCAGGAAACCACGCCCGACGCCAATGGTTCGGCTTTGAATGCCTCGTTCAACACGGGATACTTCATGATCGCGGAGGGCGAGGATTTCGCGGTTGTGGACCAAGTTATACCCGACATGAAATGGGGCTTATATCCGGGGACGGGGAGTGCTAGTCTGTTGTTTACGTTCTTCCTTGTCGATTATCCTGGGGATACGCCTCGGGTGTTTGGGCCTTTTACTGTGGTTCAAGGTACAGAGAGAATCGACCAGAGAATGAGGGGGCGGCAGATGGCTATACAGATTCAGTCGTTGGATCAGGGGAGTTTTTGGCGGCTTGGGAGAATCAGGTTTAGGTATGCGCCTTCGGGGAGAAGGTGAAGGGTTTGGTTAGCTTGGCTACCTTGGCCCTCAACAGTTCTGTGAGATTCTTACGGCCATAGAGGTTCGAGAAAATGAAAAAATCTAAACGTCATCGTCCTTCACAACGACGCGAATCTGTTTCTTCCGATTCCGAATATGTTGGTCCCTGGCGCGTTTGTACCGACGTTGAGCCTCCGTCAAATCCTCGATCAAGGCTTTCATCGCATGAGCGGGCACTAAGAACTCGACCGATTGCTGTTCGTCGCGTAGTTGGAAGCGGAATCCAAGTTGTTCTGATTCCGGTATAGATGTGAACTCGTAACTGTGGAGTTTGCTGGTCATAATGGCTTACGCAGCGACTTTCGACGCTTTCGTTTTGCGGCCTTGCGAATCCGATGTGGAAGCTCGGAGGGAACGGTTTTCAATTCGCAAAAGCGTTGCAGGGCTTCGACAAACGGCAACGCGATTGTCAGTTTGGGTTCTAGCTTTGCACCTTTCGGGTTCATGCGATCAGCGCCTTGTATGTGAGTTTGCCTTCGACGTGAACAAACAACGAGTTCATCCGATCCGTCGCGGTCAGATCACGGCGCGACATGCGCCACGCCATTTCGTTGACGTAGTTTTGCAAATGTTTCGGCGAGACCCAGTGATGAATGCCGACGATTTGGCGCTTCAACTGCGCCCATACGCTTTCAATCGTTTGGGTGTGGACAGCGCCCCGCTTGTGACCTTCCTTGCGGTGGTTAATCATTTCGTGCTGCGGATAATCGCTGATGCCGTGAAATACGTGGGCGCCATCCGTCATCAAACCCTGTGCATCCGGCGCCACAACGTCGCGGATAAACTTTTGGGCCTCAGACCAGCCAAGCCCGGTCGGAACCACGCGAGCAACCACGTGGCCTTTGCGCTCGGCTGCGCCGATAACGCCGACGTGGCCGTCCTTCCGCGCCTTGTTGGGCTTGCCACCCTTCACGAAAGTCTGGTCAATCTCGACAATGCCGGACAGCGGCTTGTCGAAAGTCTTGATCCGCGAAGCGTGGCGCAGCCGGTGCAGGATAAACCATGCGGTTTTTTGCGTGACCTTCAAATCCTTGGCGAGCGTGGTAGAGGCGATGCCCTTGGGGTGATTGGTGATAAGCCAAATCGCAGCGAACCACTTTTGCAAGGGCAATTTGGAGTCTTCAAAAATCGTTCCGACTCTGATAGAGAAGTTAATGCGGCACTGGGCGCACTTGAAAAGACGGCGCTTGGAAAGTGGGTAAACCTTATCGTGGCCGCAGTGCGGGCAATATTCGCCGTTGTGCCAGCGGGTTGCCCGAAGGTGTTTAACGCAGGCATCCTCGTTCGGAAATGCCCGGAAAAGGTCAATGAGGCTTTCAAAATGTTGCATCTTCGGCTCCCTGAATTGTGGGTTCATAATGGGCCTAGAATTGGCGTCTGTCAAGCCCTTCGGGACCTATATCTCTATCTAACCCAAAAGCGCCAAAAGGTGAGTCCGCAGAGTCGCTTGGGGGGGTTAGTCTGTGAAAACGGGCTTCTGGCCCAAAAACATTTAGCCGGCAGTCAAGTCGCCGATTTTGTTTTGCCCGATGGGGAAATTGCCGCTCTGGCGGAAAACGTTCGCATAGGCATCCGGCTTGGGGCGAAGGTTCAACCGGAATGGTGCTGCGCCCTAGGGCTTTACCCACACAAAGTCGAAGAGGGTTTGGATGTCGTCTCCGCGCCTGCTCGTCCCAAAAAACCTGGCGAACTGTTGCGGGTCTACATCCACGAAGACGTGGTTGGGATAGTCCGCAGTCCACTGCGCGCGGAGATCGAGCCATTCCCGGTGGGTGGCCGGGAGACTGCGTTTGAGGACACGCCTGACGGCTTCGTAGTTGGCTTCCGAGATTTGGGGCAGCGTGGTGAGTTTGGGTGTGATGGTCATGCTTGATTCTCAACTCGATTTTTCCGCCACAAATCCACGACATTCGCGTTTATCTGGAGGGTTTGCGCCAGTTCGCGGGCGTCCTCGGGTTCCAACACAAGCCGAACGAGCACAGTGGAACGAGGAAGCCCGTCAACGTCTACGCTCACAGTCGCCACTACGCCGTCTAGCGATGGTTCTGACTTCGGTAATCTGGCGAATAGTGGTTCATTTGGAGAATCATCAAAGGAAATTCCCATTTCAATCTCCGTTATCGAACGAATACGACCCTAACGGTCCCGTGCCACAAGCGCCTAAACTTAACCCGGCCATCCCCGCTGATCACAGGATTCAGCGGTTCCCTGGGGACGCTCCCAAAAAAGGGTGGACTGCCGAAACTGCGGGGGTGCCGGTCACTGATTCTGTCGAAATGGCTGGCGGGGAGATTGGGGTTGGAGGGTTAGTCAGAGATATAGGTCCCGAAGACGCTAAAAACGATGGTAAGTTGACCGAGTCCGGCGATGCAAACGGTACGCCCTCTCGTGACCCAAAATCTTAAAGCCTAACCCATGGCCTCAATCGACGATCTAGTCTCAAATCTAAAAAACGGGGTGACCAACCTCGGCAACATCGCACAGACTTTGAGCAACGCGCTGCCGCAGGTGTTTGGGACGCTAGTAAGTTATAGCGGTTCGATCCGGGCACTCGGGACGACAGCGCCGCCATCGGGAGGGACAGCGGGCGCGGGATTTGTGTTTTTCTCGACGCCGAATTTCGGGGTGTTCGGCGGGACCGGAACGCCGACGCTCGCGGCGGCTACCAGTTCGCTCTATCTGCGACTTGATGCTTCATCGGCGACGACGCGGGTTTATGTCAATACCAATGGCGCGTCGGCGTGGACTTCGCTGCCGGCTTCCTCTTAGGAACAAACAATGCCGCTGCAACATTCGTCATCGCCTTCGGCTTTCAAAGCAAACATTTCGACGTTGATGAAAGAACGCGGCGTATCACCGCATGTGAAGGACAAAAGCCAAGCCCTCGCGATTGCGTACAGCATCAAAAATAGAGCCAAGCGCGAGCGCGGCGGCAAAGTCAAAGGCTACGACGCAGGCGGCGCGACTGATCCTGTGACGGCCGTAATTTCCGCATTGCAAAGCGGATCGAACCAAGTTGCAGGCCCCGCAAGCAATGCCGGCATGAATTCAGCGTCACCAACGCCAGCCTCGTTCGCTGCCGCGCCCGTCGCTACGCCAGCCGGCGCAACAGCGCCCACTCCGACGCCAACGCAGAATCCCGCAGGGTTCAATTCAGCGCCAGCAAACACGGGACTCGGCAGCGCTAACCCCGCAGTGAATCAAGTTGCGTCGGGAAATTCTTTTGTTGGTGCGCAACCTACTGCGGGAATCGCGCCGCAGAATAATATGCAGATGGTCAATGGGATGATGCAGGCAAATCCTGCGGGGATGGCGTCCGGTGGGATGGCGGGGTTGGGGCAGATGCCGTGGTTCGCAAAGCAAGAGGCGCGCGGCTTGACTCACACTGGTCCTATCATGTCGGCAGTGCCTGGACGCACCGATCGGCATAACATGGCAGTGCCATCGGGCTCTTATGTTTTGCCCGCAGAGACGATTTCACACCTCGGTCAATCGAACACGATGGCGGGGATGAAGATCGCAACGAATATGTTTGGTGCCGGACCAATGGGCCACGGTACTGGCGCTCCGAAGCCGCCGCGGATGATGGGAATCCCCGGCGACAAAGGTGGGGCTCGGGGCGAAGGAAGTGGGACTCCGGTTGATGTTGTGACCGCAGGCGGCGAATTTATAATAGACCCTTCCGTGGTAGCGCGAATCGGCGATGGTGATATCAAGAGAGGCCACAAGATTCTGGACCAATGGGTAATGTCACTCCGAAAGGACCATATCCGCACGCTCAAGGGTCTAAAGCCGCCGGTAAAATCATGAGTGAGAATCCCATAGTCATCGGTGCGACTCTCTCTGATCTTCCGGAATTCATGCGGCTGTTCAAAATCATGCACCAAGAAAACGGACTCTTTGAACTTGATGAAGGATGCGTTGTCGATACTTTCAATCGCGCAGTTCAAAAGAAGGAAGGTGTGATTGGTCTTATAAAAGGGCCGGCAGGGGACATTCGCGCGATGTTGGGGCTATTGATCACCCGCTATTACTATACTTGGCAACTTCACTTGGAAGAGTTGTGGAATTTTGTGTCGCCAGAATTCCGCAGGACGAATTACGCTGACATATTATTGAAGTACGCTGATCATTGTCAAAAGTCCTTGGGCATTCCTTTGGTGATTGGCGTGTGCACTTCAAGCCGAATGGAAGCAAAGGTGAGAAAGTACCGCCGCCATTTTGGGATGCCGTCCGGCGCATTTTTTGTCAGCGGAGCGCCCCCGGAATATTTCGAGCGCGCGCAGAATTTCGATCTGTGGAAGGTCCACACGCGTGGACGTGACTCGAAAAAAGAGAACGGCCTAGCGGCTCACTTGGCAACAGCGGTTGCCACGACCTTGATGATGCCGTTGCAGATGGCGGGTAGGGCTTAAAATGTCCAAGGGCTCGAACACGACGACAACTTCGCAATCGCCGACTGCACTCCCGCAGTATCAGCAGGCGATTGGGCAGTTACAAAACGTCGCCGCGACGCCTTACACGCCATACGGCGGCGAGTTGACTGCGGGTGTAAATCAACAACAGCAGAGCGGCATTGGTAACATCGACCAGTACGCGCTGGCTGGTGTTCCTTATATGCAGGAGGCCGCTGGCTTGCAGGAGAACGCTGCGCAGCCGTTGACGCAGCAACAGATTCAACAATACCAATCGCCCTATACGCAGGATGTTGTTCAGGCGACCGAACAACAAATGAACAATCAGAACGCGATTCAACAGCAGCAAGTTTTAGGGAATGCTGCCGCGCAAGGTGCATTGGGTGGCGATCGGACTGCCGTTGCACAATCCGTTCTTGCCGGACAACAATCGGCGCAAGAAGCGCCGGTCATTGCTGGGCTGGAAAATCAGGGTTACACGCAAGCTCTGCAAACGGCCGGTCAGCAGTTCCAACAGAATCCCGAACAGGCCGCTTACGGTATCGCCAGTACGGGTCAGGGACTGGAGAATGCCGCGCTCACTGGCGCCAACGCGCAAGTTGGAGCCGGCACGCTTGAACAACAAACACAGCAGGCGCAAGACACGGCGGCTTATCAGCAGTTCATGCAGCAGCAGTTCATGCCGGAAAGCATGTTGAGTTGGGAACTGCCGCTGTTGACGGGTGTGGGATCGCAGGAAGGTGGAACGTCAAGCACGACGGGGCCAGCGCCGAATCCGTTGGCGCAGTATTTGGGACTCGGTATTGCTGGGCTCGGTGCCGCAGGACAAGCGGGCGGTTCGCAAGGCATTGCCGGATTAGCAGCACTATCCGACAAGCGCGCGAAAGAGAATATCAGAAAGATCGGTTCGCTCAATGATGGTCAGCATATTTATAGATTCAACTACAAAGGCGATCCTGAGACTCGTATCGGTTTGTTGGCGCAGGATGTCGAGAAGGTTAATCCCGATGCCGTGCATGAAGTGAACGGATTCAAACACGTCGATTACGATGAGGCGACCAAGAGCGCTGCACGTCGTTATTTTGGCGGGCGCGTTCAAGGTTTAGCCGATGGTGGTGTGCCGTCGGGGTTCGGGTTTTCTCCCGGCCTTCCGGGCAATCCATGGTTGACGCCCGGACAGATGCCGCATGGTAAGGATTTACCGTCTCCTCCAAAGATTCCAGAACAGCAAGTCCAAACGCCGCAACAGATGGCGCAGAACGCTGCTGGATTTTCTGATGCGATGAAGAAAGCGTTTCCGAATAAGCCTGCGCAGCCTGGAGCGCCGATGAATATTGCTCCGCAGGTTTCTGGTGTTGGCAATAATAGTCTGCCGCTGGATGCTTTCGGGAGTATGGATTCGGCTGTGATGCCGCCTACGTCAAGCGATACCGCACTTTATGCCCATGGTGGATTGGTTTTTCCGAAGACGAACAGGATTCAGTTGAAACGTGGTGGTGCGCCCGTGCGCGCCGGGCTTGGAATGGCGTCGTTCATGCCGCGGCGACGGTTTGCATCTGGTGGGTCTCCCGACGATGATGGCGATGTCGTTAATTTTCCGTCTGATCGATTTGTCCAGCCGTCTGTTCCTGCGGGGTTGTATAATAACAGTGCAGGTGAAGCGAATCCTCTTGAGAATATTTTGAAGTTTCAGACTTACGGGCAAAGTTCTCCTTATGCTCCTGCGCCGCAAGGTGACGATGTTCCGCTGCCGCGATCACGGCCCGGTTTGGCCGATGCGTTGCCTCCCGAAATTACGCAAGGAACGTCTGCGCCGCAGGCTGGGCTCGGATCGTCTGCACTTGCTTTTTCGGATGATGGGTCACGCAACGCTGCGCCTGTTGTGCCACCGGACTCGGTCACCAGTGCGCCTGCGGAATCTCGTTCGCAGGAGAAAGGATTGCTCGGGCTGTCTCCTAATTTTTATCAGTCGCTCATGGCGGCGGGCTTGGGCATGATGGCTTCGCGGTCGCCTTTCCTGGGAACGGCTATCGGAGAGGGCGGCTTGCAAGGCTTGCAGACCTATAGCGGGTTGAAGAAACAAGATCAGGATGTTGACCTGAAAGTGAAGCAGTTGAATCAGGCGGCGAAGGCTGAGCAGGATCGGATTGCGCAAGAAACGAAACGCAATCAGTTGGAAGAGAGCGCACAGAAATTCACTCAAACGCAAATGACGCCGTATCAGAAGGCGACACTACAACATCAACAAGACGAATTGGAGCGTCAATTGAATGCTCCGAAAGTGATGACTCCTGGTCAAGAGTTGGTTAATCCAAAAACTGGCGAGACCATAGCTACAAACGACAGTGGCCTTATGACTGACGCCGCGGTGAATCTGGCGGTTGATCGTATCCACGCGGGTGATCCGTCCGCATTGCAAAATCTCGGTCGCGGGGCGCAGACCGGTCAGAATCTAACGCGTATTCAAAACCGTCTGGCGGAACGCGCTGCAACTGAGGGATGGAGCGGGGCGGACTTGGCGGCGGCAAAAGCAAACTTTACGAGTCAATCAGCGGCAGCTTCGACGGCGGCGAAACGTTCGGCTAACGTTGATGCTGCGGTTGAAGAAGCAAAACAAACATTCCCGCTTGCGCTACAGGCTTCCGCGGCGTTGCCGCGTAGTGACTGGGTCCCGATCAATAAACTTGAACAGATGGTTCAGTCCGGCACGAGCGACCCGCGTTATATTCGTTATAATACCGCGCTCCAAGGTGCGATGACGGCTTACTCTCAAGCGATGTCGCGAACGGGAACCAACTCGGTGTTTGCTCAACAGTCCGCTCATGATCTTCTTGCAAAAGCGACCGGGCATGAAGGTATTCAGGCCGCTTTGGAGCAAATGGGGCAGGAAATGGAAGCGGCCAAGATTGCGCCAGAGATTGTAAGGCAAGCTATTTTATCGCGAATCAGTGGTAAGGGCGCGCCTGCGGCGACTACGATGCCGACTGCGGGTGCTCCCGGTGGTCAAAATGCGGGCGTGCCGCAAGCCACCACGAAGCCGCCGGCTATGCGATCTAACGGATGGATTTACAAGTTGCAACCTGACGGTTCGTACAATGACCCGAGCCCACAAAAGGGTTGACGATGGCAGACGATGCACCACCTCCCTTTGATCCGACAGCGGCGACACCTGTTGGTGCAGAGTCGCCGCCGCCTTTTGATCCTGCAAATGCAACTCCTACTACTCCGCAGGTCGGAGGTGCTCGCGCGGCTTGGGAGGGCTTAAAGTCTGGCGCCAGTGCAGGATGGTCTGACGAGATAACCGGCCTTATGGCGGCTGTTGGCGCTGCGGAAGCGCGCGGCTATGTGCCGCCGGATCAGGTGCAAGATTACGAAGACCAAATCAACAAGTCTGGCGGCTTGACTGGCATTTATCATTCGGCTCGCGACGACGCAAAAAGGCAGCGCGACGCGGCGCAGGTGCAACACCCTTACTATTACGGCGCGGGTGAACTAGGCGGCGCTGGTGCGACCATGGCAGCTTTGCCTATAGGGCAGGTGGCTGGGTTGCCGGCGCGTCTTGTCCAGGGTGCTAAAATTGGTGCCGGCTATGGTGCCGTCACGGGCGCTGCGGAAGGTACGCGAGAGGGTGGATTGCCGGGAGCGGCTATTGGCGCGGTGACTGGTGGTATCGAGGGTGGCTTAGGTGGTGCCGGGGGTGAGTTAGGCGGCAGCGCGATTGGAAAGGGACTCCAGTTCGGTTACGACCTTTATGGGCGTCCTATCGCTTCCGCAGTTCGCGGGATGATCGACCCGGCGAAGGAAGCGGCCCGCCGGGTTTACGGTGCCTTGACGACCGACGCTCCGCAGGTGGCGGCCGGTCAAACCTTGGGCTTGACGCCTGGAGAATATGTGGCTGCGCACGCTGCGGGCCAGCCTGTGATGGCTGCGGACTTGGGCGGCGAAACGACGCGTGCTTTACTGCGCTCCGCGGCGAATACATCGCCGGAAGGTCGCGCCCTAATTCAGAGTACGGTTGCCGATCGGTTTGCCGAACAGAATGATCGGGCTGGTTCGACGATCCGTGGCTTGGTTTCCGGCGGTGCCGATACTGCTAAGACCAAAGCTCAACTTGAAGCGGAATATGATCTTGAACGCGGTGGTGCTTACGGTGCGGCCTATCAAGCTGGCGACCGCCCTATTTGGTCGCCAGAATTAGAAAGGCTGTCGTCGGCGCCAAGCGTCGCGGGTGCGATACGCGGCGCTGTGAATCGCTGGCAGGATTTTCAGGTGAAGGATGGATTCGGTGCGATGAATCCGCCCGTCAATGTGACACCCGATGGACAGTTAAAGTTCTTGCCGGGTAAGGGAATGTTGCCTTATCCGAATTTACAATTTTGGGATTATGCATCACGTAATCTGTCTGGCATGGCAGCACAAGCGCGCCGTGCCGGGAATAACACGGATGCTGCTCTTTACGGTGGTTTGGAACAACAACTCAAAGCGGAGCTTGACAAGCAGGTTCCGGAATTTGCCGATGCTCGTGGTATTGCCGCGCGGTATTTTGGTGGCAACAACGCTATCGAAGCTGGACAGCAGGCGTTGAATTTCAAGGGTGACGTGCGTGATTTGCAACGCACGATGGCTCAGATGAAGCCTGCGGAGCGGGAGATTTTTCAGGAGTCCTATGCCGACGCCATGGCACGCAAGGCGGAAGGTGTTTCCGACAATCAGGACGTGACAAATCGAATTTACAATTCACCGCAGGAAAGACAACGGATAGCGGCGGTATTGGGACAGCCTGCGGCAGACCGCCTAGGGGCCTTTGTGGACCGTGAACGGGTGTTCGACGCGGTCCGCAAAGCTCTTGGCAATTCCACGACGGCGCGACAGATGATCGAGGCCGGTTTGGCTGGAGGTGCCGCTGGGGGCTATCTCACGGGCGATTGGCGTGGTGCTGGTGAGGGGTTCCTAGGGGGCATGGGAGCGCGGCGCATCGCGCCGGAAGCGATTACGGCTGGGTTCCGTTCGGCCTTGGGCTATGTGGATCGTAATACAGCAAAACGAGTGGCGGAACTACTTACGACCAGCAACCCGGCGGATATCGCGCGTGGGTTGTCGGCGGCTTCCTCAAATCCTCGGATTGGTCAGGCTTTGCGGGAAACTGGGTCGCGGGCCGCTGCCATGGCTGGGGCTAGGGAGGCCACCACGTTGCCTCCCTCGGTTTTGCAGCTTACAGGCGGCGCGGGCGCCCAGAACCAGCAGCAGCCCGTTCCAGGGCCAGTAGAGGCACAGAAAACAGGCGGTCGCGTACAGCAACAGCGCGCCACGGGCGGCAAGGTGGGGGGTGAATCGGGGCATAAAGGACAAGTAGAATCCAAATCCGCCGATAAATCAAGCGTCAATCGCAAATACGACGTGCCCTACCTCGCTGGATCGTCCGACGACGATAAAACCGTTTACATTGATCGCCGCGTGCCCACGCGAATCGCAGTGAAGCGCGCGAATGGAAAAGGCTACGAGTCAATCGACCCATCGGAGTTTCTTGCCGAACACGAGCGTGAAGAACACAAGGCGATGCGCGCGGGAAAGTCCTACGAGAAAGCGCACGCCGAAGACGGTACGGCGGCAGAGCGTGCGATGGTAAAGGCTCGCGGATTGAATTGGGACAACTACGAGGAAGTGATGGACGGGTTGCTTTCTCATATCGAACACGAACATCCCAAGCGTCCGCCGCCGGACTTGTACAAGAAACCTTATCCGCACAATGAAGCTGTTTTGTTGAAGCGATTGGGTGACCGCGCTGAGTCGAAGGCTGCGCTGCGAGAGAATGAGTCAAACAAAACCGCAAAGGACCATCATGCCTAGACCAGAGCTCTCAGGCGACCTCGCGCGCGTCAAATCCATCGAAGCCGATGAGACATGGCCATCGCTCATCGAAATTGTCTGCTACTGGGGACCGAAAGACAATCCGCGCAAAGGCCGCAGGCGTTCAACTGAAATCGACGCGGATCAGTTCTTTGGTCGTGGGCGTCACGGTGCTCCGATGGCTGGCGATCAACTTGTGGGAATCGTCAATAATCTGCGCAAACAAGGGCCGAAGTCTTGACGTGATGTAGTGCGCGGAGTCAGGGTCAAGCGTGATAGAATCAGGAATTACGCAATGGTCCTTTCCGTCGAAGATGTCTGGGTTGGCTTCATGGAAGGCGTCGAAGGTGTTTGCGTGATCGTGAATAAGGGGAAGCCGACGCAACAGATTCTCTCCATCGGCATGTGGACGGCGCTCAATGCGGGGATGCACTTGACGAAACGCGGTGCTATTCTGATTTCCGATGCGCATGGTGGGATTCCCCAGGCGACTCCTGAGCAGATAAAGGGATTGAATTCGTGAGCAGGCATTTTGGTCACGCTCCCGTTGTGCAGGTTGAAAGACCGGACTCGGTCAACGATCCGCTTGAGGAAAGGTTGACGGGGTTTCAGCGCGTCATTCTCGGGCTCGGAGTTGTCGCAAGTGGGGTTTTGAGCGTGATGGTGGCTCACGGTTATTATGTGTGGTTTTTGAAGCCATGACCGACGCAGCAACAGCACTTGCCGATCCGCGCTTCGCCGCGTGCTGGCCTTTCACTTTGATTCAGGAATGTCCTCTCCCAAACGATTGGAGCAATCGCCGTAACTTCTCAAACGATGCTCACGATCCGGGCGGCGAGACGATGTGCGGCATTATCCAGCGCGAGTATGACGCCTATCGCAAAGGCAAAGGTCTGCCGCTGCAAGATGTGAGCAAGATCAGCCGCGATGAGGGCGCGGACATCTATTACAATTCCTATTGGCTTCCGGAATGCCCGAAACTGCCGCCAGGGTTGGACTTGCAGTTTTTCGATGAGGCGGTGAATGCCGGGCCCGGTGCGGCCACTCTGATCTTGCAACGTGCGCTCGGCATCACGGCGGATCGTGTATGGGGGCCACAGACTGAGGCGGCGGTGAAGGGTGTCACAAACTCCTACGCGGTTATCAGCGCATTCACTGCGCAGCGTGAGGCTTACTACAAGGCGCTGCGCGGCTTTCAGTATTTCGGCAAAGACTGGATTCGACGTTCGGTTGAAATTGGTAACGACGCGGTCAAGATGATTCCGGCAGGAGGAATAACATGAGCATCGACCCGAAATGGCGATTCACGATCAGCATTATCGTCACCATCGCAATCGGTATAAGTCAGGGAACACTCGTTCTTACGAACGCCATTCCGCCCGCTTGGATTCCGATAGTTGCTGCGTGGTGCGGCATCATCGCGTTTATCGGCTCTGCTGTTAATACCACCATCAGTGGCATGGGTATGGGTAGCCAAGCGCGTATCGACGCGGCGGCATCGTTGCCGCAGGTCAAGGCCATTTTGACTGAGCCGCCCATTGCAGCGGCTACGCCGAGCGAGAAGGTGGTGGGTACGATTGCAGCGGCGCAAGCTGTCGCGCAAAAGGCCGCGTAATGAGCAACTTCCTCCTGGAAATGGCAGGCCACGCGGAAGGTTTGAGCGACGCGCAAATCGCCAAGCTCGAAGCCGACGCGCCGGGCATCGCCGCGTTGGTGCATACACTGCGGGAGAACGCGCCGCTATTTCAACAGTGGGATGTGCTCTACGAAAATGCGAAGCCGTTGCTTGCTCAGAGCCAAGCGCTTTATGAAAAGTCAAAGCCACTGATCGCGCAAGCGCTCGCTGAATTGCCGACACTCGATTCGGACGTTCAGATCATCATCGGCATTTTGGGCAAAGGTCCGGCGATATCGGCGGCGGATCAGTACTGAATTTGTTTGTTAGCTTGGCTACCTAGTCTCTCAAAAGTTCTGTGAGATTCTTACGGCCATTGGGGTTCGAGAAAATGAAGATGACGCCGTGGAAGGAGTGTGGACCAATTGAACAAACAATACGCGCCATCGCAATTGTCGGCGTTGGAATGTGGGTGGTTCTCATTGGCGCGAAGATATATCTCGGGTGATTGCAAGACTCTATGGCCGTAAAACCCTCTCGGTGGTGTGAGAGCCAAGGTAGCCAAGCTAACCAAACAAAACTAATCCGGTATGTTGCAGCAAAGCCACAACTGAATCTGCTAGAGCAGTCTGCGTAAAGTTCAACTCATCGGAGAAGATCATGCGCAAACTGTTTGGAATCCTCGGGGGCCTCGCGCTCCTGACTTCGACCGCTGCGATGGCGGCGGATATGCCTGTGCCATTTCTCAAAGCTCCTGCGGCGGCTACGGCCGGTTCCGGCTGGTACGTCGGCATCCTGACCGAAGCCGACGTTGCCCAAGCCAATGTGAGTGGCACCAACGTTTTCGCCACGAGCTTCGCATCCGGCAATCTCACGGCAACCGGCGGCGCTGTGGGCGGTGAATTCGGCTACATCGGCAACTGCGCCATCGGCTGGTGCAGGGGTAAGTTCACGGGCGCCTGGCAGAACATCACGGGCACCAACACGGTAGGCGCCACGGCCACCACAAGCGCCGCCAGCGCGTCAATCGCAAGCCGGTGGTCCTCGACGCAGGAATTCGATATCGGCGTCGAGTGGCTGCAGCGCGTCCTCGCGGCCCTTCCTACGCTCGGTAACGTCAACTTGTTTCCGACCATCACGCCGATCACCCCGACTGTCCCGGTGGGGACACCCAAGCAATACATCGGTGTGGGCCTCAAGGAAGCCGGGGTCAGCGGCTCGTTCGGCATGGCCAATGGCACCACAGTCGGCGTCTATCCGATGGTCACGGGCGGCTTCATCTGGCCAACGCTCGGTACCAACGGCAAGCCCAACGGCGGCGCTATCGACGCCTCTGCCGGCATCGCGTTCCCCGTCAAGGGTTTTAGCATGGGCAACGTGTTTGCCACCAACGGCGCTCCGCTCACGTTCGGTGCCGGCGCCAATCTCGGCACGCAGTATTGGACGCGGCTGAGCTACGACTTCGGTCTATAATGCCCCTCATCCGCCGCATCGTGTTCGGCGAACCGAAGCCCGGCGAAGCAAGATTCGCCGGGCTTCTCGGCTCGCTTACGGAAAGCGTGAGCTACTGCAATCGCACCGGGCCGCTTGAACACGACCGCGTAACGGATTTGCCGATCACTATTCCGGCGTTGAAATTGAACTTTGTCCATCCCACGGTGCTTTCGTTTGTCAGTGCTAAACCCGACGATAACGACCCGCTTGGCCTCTTCGCATGGCACCATATGCGTCTTTACGATGAAGGCGCGGCAGGGCTACCCGCACAGCATGGTCACGCTGCCGCCCTTTGCAGGGCGATCTATGCCTATCCCGGCGACCCTCCTTTCGTATGGGATGAGCGACAGGACACGACCGGCGTCGCCTGGGGCATCAGCTTTGGTGGTCCTGTCGGCAACACCCGAACAATCGCCTATGTGGTTTTTCGCGGCTCCTACACCATGCTCGATTGGCTCCGCGACCTGGTCGGATTTGCGCCTGCCGTCAGTCATCCGACCTTTGGTCCAATGTGGGGTGGTTTTCTGCTCGGCATGGATGAGACCTGGGCAGTGATAAAACCTCTTTTGAAGGATACCGAAGAAATTGTCATCACAGGACATTCGCTTGGCGCCTCTCGTGCGGACGTACTGGCGGGATATATGCTTACGGATAAGTGAGGCCCATACTTTCGTACTGAACCAAACCTGTGTAATGGTACTTAAGGATGAGAGTGGGGAGTCCTTTCGTCATGGTACGATTGTAGGAATCAGGTGTGAACGTGAACACTGCGGTTGCTGCGCTGGGAAGCTGGATGCCTCACCAAAAGTCTATCGACGAACGTCTCGATGAGTTAGAGGCGTTTCAGAAAGAGGCCAAACCGATCATGGATGCTTACAAAGCCGGCCAATTGATTTGGAGGCTCGTTTGGGTTCTCGGCGCGGTCTTCGTAGGCATCGGTGGTATACTCAAATCCTGGGCATGGATCACGAGCAACATTGGGAAATGACCTGCTTGCTGAAATGGCTTCATCGCCTCACGCCGGCAGCAACGGCAAGCTGGATCATTGTTGTTTGCGTGACGGTCTATTGGGAATTCTTTGACGATCCCGATCCCGTCGTCGTTCACAGCATCATGCTTCTTCCGGATGTGCCTCATCGTTCGGGCGACATTATCACCTTGCACGTCGATGTCTGCCAGATACGTCCCGGCGTTCCAGGGACAGGCATTCGCATGATTGCTGGCCCTATCGTTCCGAGCGGAGATAGAACGGGCGGCTTCATGCACTTTTTGAACGGCAACTATATTGATCCCGGAATCAATTGCACCAAACATGATCGTCCCGTCGAGTTGCCGCGCGACCTTGCGCCGGGAAAGTACAACTATGTGTTCCAGGGCGTTTATCAGATCAATCCGATCAAAACCAAAGTGTTCACCCAGCCGCCAGTGCCGTTTGAAATAGTCGGGCCGTGATGTGGCTGACGGGAGGGGTGATCTTCAACTGTCTTGGGCAACGGTTGTTGGCGGCGCTGCTATCTGCATATCTTTAGCGGGCGCTGGCTGGACTATTTTTCAGAACGAATTTTCCAGCGTTAAGGACGTGGCGACAGCGGATCGCAATCAATCCCTTCTCTATTACAATACGAACCGCGATGATTTGATCCGCAGTTCGACGGAATTAAAAGACAGATTAAATGGCCTTGAATCGCAATTGAGGATCATCGCTCCGCGGCTTGCTCACGAACCGGTCGAGCAAAAAACAATCGACGCCATCAATACAGCCACCGACAAACGGATCGATCTGATCCAGGCGCAGATCACTGACATCAACCGGCAAATAGCGGCGGCGCTGATCATCATCGATAACAATAACGCTACACCAAGAAGAAACTCGCCGGCGCTGCCGCCGTGAACCGCTATGCGCCTCCCCAACGGCACCTGTCCGGTGTGCCACGGCAAGATTGTCGAATCGGATATCGATCTTCACCCGAGCCGCGCTGATCTTGCGATTCAGAATTTCTGGTGTCCGAAGTGCGAGCGTGTGGTTAAGTCGGTGACCTATTCGTTGAAGCCTACAAAGGAATAGTGGCAACCAAGGCGGCGGTAGGATTGTTGTTCCCGCCATACTTCGCTCCCAGCCGTTTCAATTCACTTTCAGCGGCATCTGTTAACGTGGCCGATTTTTGTTCCGCTCCCGTCCGCGAGATTCGTCCGCTCAATACTTCGTTCTTGGTTTCCTCGGCAATGGCGATTACTCCGAGCCACTGCTGCAACATATATTCTCGCTCAGTGCGCGCGCGGTCCCGTTCCCTTTCGCGCGTTTCGGCACGCTCCCGCCAGTAATTACGGTCTTGCGTCATTAAATCGAGCGAGACATTCAGCGACTCATTTTCAGCAGTTAGCCGCGTATTGTCCGATGACATTTCGGACCATTTGGTTTCGAGAATGCCGGCGATCTTGCCGGTTTCTTCTGCTGTGATTTCTTTGACGCTCATTCCCAGCTCCTTCGTGTTAACTTGTCTACTGTCGGGAGAACCCGTATTCCCCGCCGAGCTTTTCGCGCATGGTCAGGACCTTGAACGGCCCCACCTTCTCCTTTGATTTGTTCGCGCGTATTTCGCCATTCGGCAAAATGTCGAGTTCGATGTCAGTATCGGAATTCAAAAGCGCCTCAATCTCATCGATTGTTAGGCGCTGCGGTTCGTCTTTCGGATCGCCCATCATTTTCCCCATGTCCATTGCCAGTAGATAAATCGGGCCACGCCCAGCACAATCAGTCCTACTAAGAGCCATTCATGCCACGGCATCTGCGGTCCCTGTTAGCTCTTGTTTAACAGGTAGTTTTCGACGGCATCGAGTGCCGCTCTGATCTTCGGAATATCCTCAATCAGAATTTCTACGGTGCCTTGGCTGTGCCGCCCTTCCGAGCTTGGGTAGACCTGGATGGCGTGGCGTCTCTCTTCGAAGTAGGAATCCTCTCCGCGCAAGTAGAACGACTCGCGGCGGACCTCTACGCTGTACTCGCCCATTTCGGGCGTCGAATCCAAACACATGCCCATGTTGTTCTCCCGAAATATCTCTTGTTACTTTTCTTTTGTCGCCTCATCAAACAGGGCGTCGGCTAGGGCTATTTCAAAACACGTCATTGCCGTTGCAACTTCGGTATCCCAATCCTTTCCCTCTGCCGCTACATCGGCCCGTAGCTGCGCCTCAGGCGCGTAGAGGATGTATTCCATCGCACAGTCCTCAGAACAGAACCGGCGCTCAGGCGGCTCGTACACGTCAAGAGCATCACCGCAATGCTTGCAAAAAACCGGAACTGGACAACCCATCGTCATTCCCCTGCTCGTTGGCCATATGTCGGTTGCTACGCGAGCGGCGTATCTTCGATCCTGATATTCAGGGGCTTGGTGCTGTAGAGTGTCTCAGTCAGCCTAGCATCCATAGCGCGCAGTTCGGTTTCGGTCATGCCCTTTTCGTTGCGCCATTCCAAGCCGGCGGCGGCTCGGTCGGCGTCAGTGATGACTTCGACGCCGACTGCATAGAGCGCGGCAAATATCTCTCGGTACAAGTCGCGCCGGACGTGAGGATTGCCTCTATAATCCTCCTTGTTGTCCTTGGCTTCGGTCTCGATATGCCTTTCAAGGCGCTCGTAGCGGTCAATCCAGACCTCAAGAGCAAAGAGGATTTGGTGGGCCACGGTCTCTGCTCGAAGGCGGCGGCGATCCGGCATCATGCTCATTTGGGTTGCGGTCAAAGACATTGTGGTTCTCCATGTTAATCGCTTATCAATACCAACCTTCGGGACGCGGCCAAACGTCCAGTTTGACAAGTTCGTTTCTCGCCTTGTCCAATTCGTCTTGCCACGCCTTGATCTGTTTCTCTGCTTTCCAGACTTGACGCTGCGCGTCAGCAAGCCTTTCGGAGGCCGGCTTTGCCGCGTCCAGGGCACTCCCGCCAATTTCAAACATTTCATTTCCCTGCTGTCTGCACATTAATGCCGCGCTTCTCATCTTTGTCGCGCTCTATAGCGGAGCAAAGAGCCTCATCATATTCGCCCTGCGGGCAACGAGGGTAGCAGCATCCTTCTCGATCCAATCCGCAAGTGCAGCGGTTCATGGTTTTCTCCTACTTGTCAGGGATTAGCGCCCGTTAACCGCCTGTATCGCCACTTTTCCGATGTCCTCAAAAATCTCTTTCCAGATTTCGTCATCATCAATGCCAACCTGATCGTAGCGGAATCCCCTGCGATCATCTAAAGCTTTAAGATAGATCGTCTGACCTATGCGACCTTCGTGAGTTTCCGGTGTGAAGTCGTGGTAGCTCATTTGGTTTCTCCTGCTGTCTCGGCGTCAGTGCGCGGCAATCGAAACCGCGTTGGGTGGCTGATGTATTCCATGTGCAGCGGGTAGGATAGCACCCATCGCTTCAAGTCGCCGCACCAATAGGCGCGACCAACGAACTCGATGGGGAATAGAACATCGCTGCCGTCCTTCGGCGCGTTCTCAATGTCCGTCCGCCAATCTTCTGCCGACATAGTCATCGTCAGCGCCTATTCGCATAGATCAGAATTGAATTTGCACGCGCGATCGCGGCATGGATAGCCTCGTTCCAAGTATCTCTCAATTCTTTGGCAATGGCATCTTTGATCTTGTCTGGGTGAGGAACCATCTGGTCGTGGATGCGAATGTGTTCTTCAACGAGAAAACTAGCCGCCTTGTCGAATTTATCTCGATCGCACATATGGGCTGCCTGCTTGTGGGGGTTTAACCGCTAACAATCTTGCACGGCGGTATAGATTGCACCAATGACGGCTTTGACCGATCGAAGCTCACCCGCGGTCATTTCGCCGGCGTGAAGCAGAATATGGCCGCTCGAACTCCACTTCGCAATTTCCTTCAAGCAGCGATCTTTCTCAGCCATGCGAGCCTTCCGCATCATTTCGTTCTCGTGTTTCACTTCTTCGATGGTCCGAGACATTTGAGTTCCCTGCTGTTGTGATGTATGTGTCTATTGCCAATCGTCGGAACAGATAAGAACCTTTAGTCCGACCATCCAGCCATGTTTGCACCGCGTGCCGATCCGCTCCGCAACCCTTCGCTTCCATGCCCACGGGATGGGAGCAATAAAAAGCAAGTGGCCGATGAAGTTCATGGTGACATCCTACTGATCAGTACCTAAAAACCGCACGCCAACGCCGCCGCAGCCATCGACATTTCGGCAGACCTCATGCCATCCGACAATTACCATGCAGCGGTATTCGTCTGGCGTCATGACTTTGTGAGGCTGCCGCGATGCTCTGGGTACGATCGGCTCCCTCCCTATCTCGTAGCTGCCATCATCGCGCATGTCATTTTCCCTGTATTGGACGGGTTAACCGGGACCGCGACAGCCACTTGGCTTGGCGTTGGTTATGTTACCAAACAAAGCCAGCGGCCAAAATATCGCTGACACCAATATAAATTTTTGGGCATCGTATTTTTGTCCACAGTAGTTTTCGACGTTGCGATCCCAAGCTGACGTGACGATCAGTCCGCATATTAACCAAAGCTGTATCCATCTGATCGTCACTGTCGTCTCCATGCTGTTCGGCGGTTAACGCGGGTTTCTCTCGGCGGCCGTTTGTGCTCGCGCCAGTCGCATCCTGGCTGTCTTTAGGACGCTGGCGGCATCGGATAGCTGATCGTTCAAGTCTCGCACATGCCGCTCGGCATCCTTGACGCCGCGACGCGCGTCTTGCAGTTCAATCTGCCGATTAGGCCCTAGTCCTTTTCCAATCGTCTTCATGGCGCTAACGTCCTGTTAACTTGCGTTTGCGAGCGGTCGCGTCGAGTCCGCCAAATCGAGCAACAAGTCGCGAAACTCTAGCGGCGTCGCATTCCTGATCTTCGTCTTGTCCTTGCCGCCGACCATCGCCATCATTCCAATGCGCCTGGCCTTTGCGTAGCCGTGCTTCGCCAGCGCGACGGGGTGTAGGCGCTGTTCGCTGCGGCCCCAGTGAAGCGCCCGGCAATCGACGCCTCTGGCGAACAGCCAAGTCCCCTTGCGGCTCATGTGGCCGTAGTGAGCCTGCTCGACATAGCAGGTCCAACCGCCCCACCGTTCGCCGGACCAAACCCACCCGCCGCTGCGGGGCGGTTTAATGATCCCGTGAGCGTCCCATGCCTGGCTGTCGGCAGGGTGTTCCAGAACGCCTCCCCATTCGCAGACGGAGCGCAGCGCAGAGACAAAGCAGCCGTCGTCATCCCCCAGCTTGAATTGGTGCGGCTTGCGCGTGGAGCCATGCCAGAAGCGTCCCCACCGCTGGCAAGGGGGATGAGCTACCACCGGCCACGGGCCAGCATACATGCGGGCGTCGCGCTCAATCGGCCACAGGTCCACGTTCGGCAATCCTGCGTAGATGCCATCGGCTTCGACAAAAAGAGCGGCGATCTTTTTCAAGTTAACCCCGTGTTATCGCCCGAATTTTAGTTCAGGTGCCTTGAAGGCAAGCGCCGTTTCCGCAATCTGTATTGCGTCATCTAGCGGCTCGCCATCTTCGCTATAGGAGAGCGCTTTGATCTGCTCAAGGGCGCGTTCGTAAATCAGAAGCCCTTGACCATTATTGAGCGCCGCATTGGCCATGCCTCTACACTGCTCTCGCAGCCGCTCAATCTCGTCAGCCGCCTCGGTGACCATTTCGGGATACCGCGCTGGGGTGTCATAGCTAAGGCTGGCCCGTAGGCGCTCGACAATGTCGGTCATCGTGCAATTCCCTGTTGTCGACGCATAAGTCGATTAGACAACCATCCAATCAGAGTACATTGAAAGCTCGCGCTCACCGCGCGAACCATCTTTTTTAATCTGCTTCGCGTAGACCCATGGTTTCCCGCCATACGAGGGATTGATGCGGACGACGACGCCCTTACGGCCGTTTTTGTCCACAACAATCATGCCGATGCCAACCTTGTATTTCTCGCACGCTTGCGTTTCTTTCAGGCGCTCCACCTTGTATTCGGCTTCTTTGTAGACAGTGCGCGCCGCGTTACGAACGGCCTCGGCATCTGCAATTTCTTTGTCCGTAACCATCACGCCACCTTCTCGCTGCTCTTTTCCATCCGCTTTCTCAAAACATCGCGCATGGATTCGACTGCCGCACGTCGATACTTTTGCGGATACCCACGGGATGTTTTGAAGATGTAGTGGCCATCCGAATAGGTGATCTGGGGAACCTCTGCCATGGTATTGGCTGCCTTGAAGGCTTCCAAATATTCCTGGATTAATGCGGGGCTATAGGCCGGTGTTTTGGTCATGCTGCGCTCCCACTCTTTTCCATCCGCATCCGCTGTACAGTATGGGTGTTCTCCCGGCTGGCGCGGCTGTAGTCCATCGTCTGTGAAACGTCGGAATGCGTTGCCATGTCGCGCACGTGTTCGGCCTTGGCACCCATCGCAATGGCCTCGCTAATGCCACCGGCTCGATTGTCGCGGTTTTGGACGTTCAAAGGCACATCGCATTCGGTGGCGATCACGCGCCATTCCTCCCGAAAATCATCCGCCTTGTATGGAAAGCCGGTGTATTCATCGACTATCACGGAGCCTTTGGCGGGCAACAGATCGCGGTGAACAATGATCTTATCGTCGCGACGTTCAACGCAGCCCGGCCATTGATATTCCAGTTCGGCCATAACTAGGGGTGCAAGTTTTAGGTCTGGCTCGCTAAGCTTCTTACGCTTGCTGGTGACGTGGTGGACGATGAACTCCGCGTCGATTTCTTCCCAGCGCAAACCTTTTAGCCATTTCATCGGCCCTTTTTTGGGGTGCATGGAGCAAACATCCGACAGCCCCGGCTCGTCCACTGGCAGCCACTCTCCGATCACATCCTTTTGTCGCCAGCTACACTCAAATTGGAGAGCCTGAGCGAGCCCAACCATCGGCAGAGTCGTGCGAGCGCGATTGCAAACCGCGGTCGCCTGCTCGCGAGTAATTTGGACGGTGCGCGGCTTGCCGTTGGCAAAGCGCATCTTGTGCAGGATGTTGGCGACGCGCTCGCAATCCTTGTCGTCCAGCGCGTAGTCGCCGAAGTTGACCAGAGTGCGCAGCATCCCGACCAGCGCGTGGCCCATGGAGATTTTCTGGTCGCCGCCTGTCCACTGGCGATGCCATGAAAAGACGCGACGACCGTTGATGGTGCTGATATCCGTAAAGGCTGCGCAATGGCAATCGTAACTATCCTCAGCGATCCACCACGTTCGCGCAAGCTGATCCATCAGCCGGTTGTAATAGCGCCGCGTGCAATATTCGAGCTTGTAGAAACCCGATATTGGGTCGCTGCGGTAGGTTTGCATTAGGGTGCGGAGGTTCATGATTCGGCTTTCCGGTAGTAGGGTGAGGTCTCAAACCCGAGCGCCTTTAGGATGGCCGGCCCTGCCCCGCGGTTGCCCCGCAGGAAGTCCGAAAGGTAAGCCGCTGATATTCCCACGTCGTCCGCCCACTGCTTCTGTGAGCCATTGTGGCCGATTGCGGCCTTAACCAATTGAGCAAGTTCGCGATCGTTTCGATAGGTTGCCATCTATGCTGCCTTTACAGCGCCAGCCCGGCACATTGGGTGTTCGGGAAGTTTCCAGCCGCAACGGCGTAGGTGTTCGGTGCCCCATGCCTCGAAACTATCGCGCCATGTCCAGCCTGCATCGCTGTTCACCTTGTCTGCACAGGAAATATGCAGTGCCCA
>Ga0210387_10000380_pt1 | contig 31643 bp, 33 predicted proteins | sample IncBWC7OmetaG_FD_160108 | JGI IMG/M metagenome (GOLD analysis project Ga0210387, IMG submission 160108) | Forest soil microbial communities from Barre Woods Harvard Forest LTER site, Petersham, Massachusetts, United States - Inc-BW-C-7-O ... | reverse complement strand
TAAGAATCCTTCAGAAGAACAATTTTTGGAAGAAGCGCACGCCATACTTGGTTCTTATTACCACGTTGAACCAATTGATAAGAGAATTAAAGAAGTAAAAGAAGATATAAGTCGCGAATCAACGGACAGCCTCAAGCATACTCTTTCTTTATTAGAAGACCACCATAATGACATTACTAAAATGGATGGCAATCTTAAATTTTTATATCAGAATTGGACACCCATGGAAACCAAATCAAATTTAATCAAAGATATCAACGGTAACAAAGTTATTCTTGGAGACAGAAGAATCACCCTAACGACACCTGATATGATTGTAGCCTCTATCAAGTTCCATTCGTTGCAGGCGGCTTGTGATAAGTTCTTCAATCTCAACACCGCTGAGGACATGGAAGATGCATTCAGCCTCTCCTCTCTCATCGCTATGGAGCGATCAGCAACTGATGTGGGAGAGCCCGCTCCCGACAACACTGGAGTCAAAGGTCCTAACACAACTGAGGAAAAGGAGATCAGCGAAGAGACCGCTGATTGGATCAATTCGTCAAACCTAGATAACTTACACGGAGGTAATGAGGAAGAGATCACCAAGAAGGTTGAAGCATACCTTAAAGACAAGTACCCCTCGTATACTGAAGATGCCATTTCTCGTGAAGCACGTAAGGCGTATGCTCAGTATGTCGCCACTCGTAAGCCTATTCCTAACGAAGTTGGAGCCGTCGGTAAGAATGACATGCGAGCCGAAGAAGTATTCACCGAGCCTAGCCGCGGTGGGAACAATGTGCAGAATTTATCTCCCACTAATGTCGTAAGAAAAGAAGCTCTCCTTTCCTTTAGAACTGAAGCCGTTGGTGAAGTTAAGACGGCTGATATGGCCGCATACACTGCTGAAGCCGAAAGGGCCTGTAACGCCTTCGTACCCGATCCCGCTTCCCCCGCGTACTGCTTGGAATGTCATTGGGCTAAGGAGCAGCACCCTCAATTCAAGACCGCATCTCTGGATGTAGTCTCTTTTATCGTTCACATGCCAGGACACAAGAATGCCCAAGGAGAAGATGCGCCGTGGGTAATTAAGAGCCACGAGACTGACAAGATCTTATCATCACACACGTCTCGCGCGAAAGCAGAAGAGCACCTACAACAGATGCATATGTTTAAGTCAATGGGCAAAGAGGCCACTATGAACGCCGAAAAATATCCGTGGGATAATGATGGTCTTGATTACAAGTTCTGTCTAGGCGACCGCGTTAAGATTGGCAACATAGAGCACAACGGCGAATCATGGAAGGGTGAAGAAGGAACTATCCGTGAGAAGGTTATCTTAGCCACCAACGGGGAAGCAGAGCGTTTCTACCTCGTTGAACTCGATTGCGGTGGTAACGAGACGCTGCCTGAGGAAGTCCTAAGCAAGGGAAAGATGAAGGTAGCTGCCCTCAACTTTGAAGAGATCACCAAGACAGCCGTCGTCAAGCCCAACATTGACGCCGTACAAGAGTTTCTTAAGAGCTATGAACACCCTCCGACGGTAGTTACGACTGACGACATCGAAGAGTGGATGTCTGATGAGAAGCAGAACTACCAGTACTCTAAGAAGGATCTTAAGGAGTTCGTCAAGTATCTGGAAGGAGCACACGTAGAAGTACGTGTTCCCGCAAAGAAGAAGACTCCTGAGGTACTCCCTGAGGAAGCTGGTGAGATGATGAACGCTGAGACGCCGGAAGCTCAAGAAGCTGCTGAAGCTAAAGAGTTCGCTCCTCCTAAGGAACTTCTAAAGGAAGCTGTTAAGTATAGATATCAGAGTCCGGATGGTAAGCAGACCATCGAAAAGGATGTTACAGATGACATGGGTGCCGAGTTTGAAACGGACAACCCAACTCAGCCTGGAATGAAAATGAAGTGGACTAAGTCTAGTCTAGAAGTAGAGTGCGCCCAGTGCAGCGGTGTAGGAAGTAATCCGTGTACATGTATGGACGACGAGCTATGGCTCACCGCATCCTGTAAGAAGTGTAATGACGAAGGCGCAATACCCTGCCCTGCTTGCAAAGCTAAATAATGAATTCACCCGAAGAATACGTAAAAGAACATATCAAGGGATACGAAGGAACTATCCCCGGAGATGAATTTTATGATATCTGCACCACTATAGCACATGAATATGATATGCCTTTAGAAAAGGCTACTGCAGTCTTCTACGCTAATTGTGGTGATTTAAAAGTAGGTGAAGTACTTAACAGGGGAGTAGGTAAGCGCAAGCAGTGGCCCGGACAGAACCAAGCCGTCAACTTTAGTAAGAGTAATCCAGGCGCACTAGCGGAGCCAATGTCTTCTCTACGCATATCTGCTTCAGATGTCGCCCATAAGGTCGGCGACGAAGTAAGAGTTAAGAAGAACGATCAAGCTCCTTGGGGTGCTGAGTATACTGGCATTATCGAGCGCGTAAACAACGATAACACCTTTGACATTCGCGATGTGTATACAGAAGCGCTAAACACCTCTCAACCTGCGCGTCTCCTCGCTGTCCCAATGGCGACTGGTAGAGAGGACCTCCGTATTCAACAACGTCGCGTCGGCGACCCAAAAGGTATGGGGGAGAGTGCTGGTGACGTAGGTGGTCACGAAGTCAAGCAAGACTACCCTAATGCCAACTGGGTACCTGCGGGGCATCCGGGTCAAGAGGTAAAGAATCCCCAGAGCATGTTCTACAAAGAAGCAATGGCGATTGGTCCTAATGATCGTATATGGATGAGTAACCAAGAACTAAATCTTCCTCTGGACATTAACTATTCGCAAGATATATCTGATAAGCCTGAAGGACTGTGGTATGCACTTGGAACGTCTTGGGCTGATTTCGTTGCTAGCCACATACCTGAGAGAGCTGGCGATGACATCTTTTATAAGATCACGGTAGACCCCTCTAAAATTTTACATATCAAGACTCCCGAGGAAATAGATGCCTTCACAAAAGAATACGGAGACACAACCAAAGGCGGCGATCCTGAAAAACCCTTTTACATAAACTGGCCCAAGGTTGCTGAAAAGTATTCAGGCATTGAGATATCTCCTTACATCGGGAGCCGCCGTCGAGAACACATGTGGTACTACGGATGGGATGTTCCCTCCGGATGTGTCTGGAATAACGATGCCGTAACCGATACAAAGAAGATAACCCATGAGCGCCAGAAGAAAGAGGGGGCGCGACACGAAGTGCCCGAAGGAGGAAGACCCATCGATGCAGACATCGATAGTGTCATTGATAAGCTAACTGATCTAGGTTTCTCGACCGAGTATTCATGTTCTGGAACAAAGAAAGACCACATGGATACTGATAGACCTAAATTAGGCTATATAGCATTTGCATCTTTAGACAAAGAACAACAAGAGATAATAAGCAACGCAGCCAGAGCCGCTGGGCTATCTACAGACAGATCTGCCAGACATGGTAACATGATCGTAGATCAGCCCTTTATGACAAAGCCTGTGCAGGAAGACTCTTCTATTAATTCGAGATGGCAGACCTTCATAGATAACGTTATATCCAATAGCTCATTAGAAAAGAGACCTCGAGGCTTAGCTAAGGAAGCCGCAGGTAACTTTAAAGTAGGTGATACCGTTACCGCAGTTGGCGATAAAGATGGTAAAGTATGGATGACATGTCATTGCGGTCTCTACCAACAGATGACAGCATACAGGCAGAAGGGACAATTTTTCTATCCAGGTATAGCTGGAGAATCAGGTACTATTCTAAAAGTATATCCTAGCAATCATGAAGGAAGTGGTTTTAACTTCGATTGCTACGACGTCTTACTTAACGAAGTCAGACCCTATCATCTCAATGCTCTGAATTTAATACCCGCGGATGTAACTCGTGTCCCTCTTAGCGATGAGCCTTCCAAAGAAAGATTAGACGACCTAAAGAATCAGATTGCCAAAGCTGAGAGAGCCGGCGATAAAGAAAAAGCAAAACAACTTCTTGAACAATATCTATCTTTAACAAGTTCAAAAAGCGATCCACTTCTTACATTTTTATTAACTAGTATCGCAAAGAGTCACGGAGATACCTCCTCCGAAGAAGTAAAGAGTTATCTGGATGGAAAAATATCTTCTCCTTCCAGAAGTCTGAAAGAGATACTTCACAAGTATAATATCGTAGCTGCTGCAGGAGATCCAATGCTTAATGTCGAAAAGGCCTTAGGAGAAGTTAAGGATAAAACTGAAGTACAGATTAATACTGAAACAGCATGGACGTGGGGTTCGCGTGCTGCAGCTTGCTATAAGCTATCTAACGAAGCTCTAAACGCCGCAGAGAAAGAGAAGTGGGTTCGTTTAGGAGATGCTTATCGACATGAGTCTTTGGAACACGCCTCGCTAGCTGAAGATGATGGAAAGCTAGTAGGTGAAGTTTATAAAGCTCTAGCGCCTTTCCGAAAGCCCGCAGGTACGCCTGAAAAGTAATCTATTCGGAAAAGTGTATTATAGTAAAGAGAGGAAAATTGATGAGCACCAAAGTATCCCTAGCTCCGACAATGAAAAGACACGTTGCTCTTTTCGACGTACACGTTCCGCACAATATTAACTTATCGCCCGTAATGGGCTACATTAAAGATTACAAGCCAACACATTTCATTATTGGTGGCGACTTTTTAAATCTTGAGTGGGCCTCTCACTGGAATGAGAAAGAGTTTAAGTACATCGGTCTCGAGAAGCTTCGAGGGATGTTGGATAAGGAACTAGCCGCCGGTAGAGAAGTACTTAAGGATCTAGCAAAGGTACTTCCAGCTAACTGTGAGAAGATCTATCTCCCAGGTAACCACGAAGAGTGGCTATACTGGGCGTGTATGACATATCCAGCACTAGCGGGTACAGTTACTCTTGGCGTTGAGAGTATGACATTCAAGTCAGACCTAGCCGAGATTCGTAAGCAAGTCGTCGCAGATTTATTGGTAAAACATCTGCAGACAGACACTCTTGGATTCAAGGTCATGCCATTCGGTAAGGAATTGAGCCTAGGTCGTCTTACTTATATTCACGGACACCAGGTTGGTTCCACTGCTGCGATGCGCAAGAAGTTCCCTGCACGTAGCGTCATCTGCGGACATCACCACACGGAGTTCACTGAACTCCAGCACAACAGTGGAGATCAGCGCATGACGAACCAGTACACAATGGTTCCCTGTCTATGTGGAATGAACCCAGGCTATCTAACAGATGGTAGCACCCGATGGGCAAACGGTTTCTGGTCCTGCGATATTTTACCTACAGGCCAGTTTGACGGACGCGTAATTAAGGTCGTCGATGGATGTGTGATGGCAAACGGAAAGATATACACGTAAAATTAATCCGTTCTATTAAATTAAAGGAGATACGACTATGGCTGGATATCATTGCTCAAACTGCCGTGAACAGATCGCCAACTTGAAGAAGATTTCAATTGGTGAGAATCGCAATGTAGTATTCTGTGGTAGCTGCAATTGTTACGTTACAATTGAAGAGCCTCGCGTTGCGCAGAAGCCTGCGGCTGCTGCACAAACTGAAGTTAAGTAAAAATCTAATAAAGGCACTAGCGCCACCTAGCCTATATGGAATGTCATGTTAACGAACATGAAGGTCCGGTGCATAAATTGTAAGCAGACCAGCTACTTCCACGTTCATTCATGGAAGGGGCGAGTCAATGCTGCTATATACACTGAATGTCCCAAATGTCACAAATATGATGATGTGTTTCACTTTCAACTAGATAGCTATGAGAAGTACCTAAAAGATATTTTAGCGGGAAGAGAATTTCCGGGCACCGGACCAATTAAGGAAGAGTAAGCGCAAAGCCGTTGTAGTGAGGTGTATAGTGCGAAGATTTTTTGAAGTGCCTGCACATGTCGGAATATACGTATTAGCAATCTTGTTGGCCGCCGTTCAAGTATTTGATATGGCCACTCGTCCGCGCCCTCTGTCACAAGTCATAGAGACTGCTAATAAAAGCGTTGTCGCAATAGTATGTCACAAAGACAAAGGACTCCTCACTGCTGGATTCGTCTCGTCTGATAGAGGATATATCACTACGGTGGCACACGGATTAGGTCCCTGCGTTAAAGATCCTGCTGCCATTGAAGTTAGATTCAAAGATGAACCTCTATCATATCATGCAGAAATCGTTCGATATAATAAGATAGTAGATGTGGCAGTGCTACGAGTTAGGCATATGCCTCACATCAGAGCATTAGAAATTGTCACAGAAGCTCCTGAGGCAGGGACGCGTGCTATTGCTCTGGGTCATCCACTTGCACTCTTCTGGAGTGCTTCAGATGGTATCGTGAGTGCGGACAGGTGGTCCACTCGTCCTTTACTCCACGTGATCCAAGTCAGTTGTGCTCTTAATCCGGGTAATAGTGGAGGTCCCATTATCAATGAGAAGGGACAAGTTTTAGGTATCGGCGATTTCACAATCGGCGACTCTTCACTAGGATTCATTGTGGCTGGAGACTTTCTCAAAATGGTCGCACAAGGATTATATCCCTAATGATGGATTTCACCTACGATCTAGATAAGCTAACTGTATCATTCCGCATAGGAGATTTTCCTTCCGATGTGGCAAATGCTCTACAGTCTACTCTGGACATCAACGGGTTCTTAAGTAATGAACCTAAGTTTAGAGAGATTGCTGCTGCGAATCTCGATCAGCTAGGCGTCGGTAATCCTAAGGTACTAAAGAAGTTACAGACCATCATCAAAGGTGGAAAGATACTCAACACCGAGAGAGACCGCGAAATGAATCAGTTCGGTCTTAACTTCGCCCTCAACAAGTATGAATTCTCTCTAGATGCTGTGCCCGGTCAGCCCGACATACAAAAGGCTGGAACAAAAGTCCTCGCCATCATAGGTATCTCTAGAGAAGATACCTCTTACATTACTGCCTACGAGGACGGGGATACTTTCATCTACGCAGGGAAGATGCCTGTAGATGCGTGTCCTCACCGACCCATAGAGTTGATGAAGTCAGCAAAATTGGTCGAACAAGTAGGCGACATAACGTGGGTAACTCCCACGAGAATTAGAGTCAAGCATAGAGACCTGCAGTACTCTATGCAGGACGCCTTTTCTTTTGCCGACAAAATGACCAAGGTTGGAAATAGATTATCAGCCATAGTAGCCAACCCCACATTCGTTGAACTCACCGATGAGCCTGCCTCCATCTCTCAGATAGTAGCTTTCCCTATCCAAGATGAAGCAAAGATGCCTTCTCTCAAAGAGATTCAACACATCGTCAAGGATGATGCTTGGCAAACGCTTAGAGAGGATTTAAGCTGGACCAAGAATAATATTGGTAGCAGTATGAGACGTCTCCGTCAGTACCTGGGAGAGAATCCTTCTAGAGTAAAGAAGGTACGTGTCCTCAATCTTCTCAATGGAGTAGCTCGTGGAGGTATCATGACGGATGATATCCTGCGAATGCAGAAGCGACTCCGCAAGCAAATCGGTGTCGGTGTCAAGGAAGCTGCAAAGGTGATGAGACAATGCGCCTGGTGCAATAAAGATCTAGACACAGGTAAGATAGTTCCCTACAATGACAAAGCTACCCATGGCATCTGCACCGAATGTGGTAAGAAAGAACAATCGAAATTTGATAAGAAACATAAGAAGACAGCCCTCAACTACGAAGAGACCCTGACAACCGTTTCCTATGATTGGAAGGATTCTCCGATGAAGACTCGCTTTGACTGGTTAGTTCCTGCTATTGTTAACCAGACTCGCGTCAAGGATGACAAAGCCGATCCAGGTCCTCTCACCGGCGGAGACTTAGTAATTCTGAGGAATCTGGTAAAGAAAGGAAAAAGAAGTGAACTTGAATTGCAAAGGGAAAAGAATTACTACATCGAATGGCACCAAGGTAAGTGGAGTGAGCAAGATAAGGCAGCCATTCGAAAAGAAGTTTTTGAGAGATCCATAGCATACTGGCAGGCAACGTATGGAGAGAAGACCCCTCTACCTCCATTCCTACAGGAGCTCATCACAGTACCTTTCAAGATAGAGGACCGAGTTAGAGTAGTACAGGGTCCTAGCCAGGGTTACGAAGGCACTGTAATGTCTGTGAACCCTGAAGCCAAGAGCGTCGTCCTACAGTGGCCGAATGGTCTACAGAGTAATCCTCTTCCATACAAACATGTACAGAAGCTACCTAAAGAGAAAACGAAATCTACGGAACCCGAAGAACCCAAGCGACAGTGGGTTCCCGTCAAAGAGGAATTAGATAAGGTCGTGAGTAAGTACCAACCAGGTAACTGGACAGCCTTCATGTCCGGAGTTTCTTCGAACGGTACCAATGCTGAGAAGTTGAAGTGGATTTATAGAAACAAATTTCAGATGCAAAAGGATCTCAAGCCTGCTGAAAGGGTACCACCTACTCTCCAACAGATTATGACACAACTGGGCATCGATAACACAGCTGCGAGTCATTTATTTAACAAGGTCCTAGCGGACGCCCAGCAGTGTGCCACCGCGGAGGGTGCAACAAAGTTTATGCCTCCGAAGAAATCGACTCTCGGATCCTCTGAGCTGACCGCCGGATTCATGCCCTCTCTTCCATCTCAACCGTTTTGGGGTCAGCACGGTGACGGCGACCATGGCGACTACCCCTATCCAATGAATACGTTGTATCCGAAGATTAGTCCTGAAGATGAAGACGGAGGCGGTCAAGATACCTCCGAAGCTTACACTCACGTATGGGATAAGATAAACCCAAAGCGTCTACTCAATCTACTTAAGAAGATGCCTGTATCCAAGGACGATGAAGCAGATTCACAGGAGATCCACAAGGAAGCAGGGATGGCGGTAGATCTCTTCGTGGAACAGCGCTTTGACGCCGTAGGTAACCCCACAATTAGGATCAGTGAACCAGAAGCCATCGCAGGTGTATACAAAGCTAAGAAGGTCAAGTCGACACCGACAACTCTAAAAATATTCGAAGACAAGATCCCTAAGCTTCCCTATCTCAAAGAAGATCCTATTGAGAAGATGAAGAAGGAGAAGAAAGTTGTTGGTCCTCTCCCTGAAGAAGGGGAGAAGGCTCCCCTTCAGATTATCCCTTTCGTAACACACAGGCCCTTTGAGGGCGTACACGAGTTCAAGCCATCCGCGGAGATTCTTTATGAAGTGATCTACGTTGAGGGCGACAAAGCGACCCCAGGTACTATCATCGGTTACTTCGATGCGAGTGAATCCCTTGCACACGTAACCAAGACAGACAACGCAAGTAAGGATCTGTCTGGTTGGCTGACAAAGAAGATAAAGGACAGAGCTGGATTCATACGTAAACTTTTCGAACGTACTCGCCCAGGATCAGATCCAGCGGCTTCTCTAACGTGGGAGACGGCTGTCCTACAGGATGCTATCTCCGATGACTGGGATAAAGCTCTCAAGGATATAGCGAGTGCTCCCGCCCCCAAGACTGATCCGGAAAAGCAACAGCTCAAAACTTACAACAACGCGGTCATAGTATTCCTTCTAGATAAGCTACTACGCCAGAACCGTTACAAAGAATTACTAGCGGCTATCGCTAAGTACAAGATCCTTCCTACGGGATGGACTATGGACACTTATAAAGAGTTGAGCGGACAAGCGGCTATCCTCAGCGGGGTAGGTCTCGGAAAGAAGCCCTCCGGAGCTGAGACCGAGAGTGAATATAAGAATAAGACAGACCTAATTTTATATGGTGATGATAAATTCCCTAATGGTGGAAGTGTCGAAGCTAAGGAGAATGTTCTCCGCGACGCTGATCCTGATAGAATAAAATCATTCATCTTGGCGAAGGATAAGGACGGCTCTAGCATATTTGCGAAACAGCCGTTCGGTGTTCAGGCTGTTGCCGTCGATAGATTAGATCACAAGAAGGATATACGGGGTCTATTTGGCGTATGGCTCAATAAGGAATTGCCTTCTTCATTGAGAATGTTAGCGCTCCAATCTTTGGCGACAACGCATGGAGTGCACAGCAAGTACTCTCCTGAGGGTAAGTTCAAGACGCTAATTCAAGACCCTGAAGACAAAGCAAAGGGCATGAAGGGTATCTTAACTGAGGCAGCCGAGGATCCCGACCCATATATCCGTGCGCTAGCCTACACGCTGATGGTTGATCCTGACATCGACGTTATGCCTTGGACCAATAAGGGTAAGCTCGCTTACGAGAAGAACAAAACGACTACTCGCGAGAAGCAGCCGACAAATGATATCCCGCCGTGGCTAGTCACCCAGATCAGTAACGAACCCTATCCTGAGCTGCAGGGGATAGTCTATAAGATTCTAGAACACCTTCCTAAGGGGTTAGTCAAGGAAGATGCTCCTCCTGTATTAGACAAGGACCTCAAGATCACGACCGCGGGACAGTATTCCTTCGGCGAAGAGATAAGACCTAACATCAAATTACTATTGATGGCTGCTCTAAATAGTAAAGATCCTCACACTCGTGCCCGCGTACGCAATCATTTCGGCTTACCAAAAGAAACAGAACTACTGCCGAAAGAGAAAGAACAAGGTACCAAAGAGTTCAAGTTGGTACAGCCCTCTGCGAAAGATTACCTCTTCCATGCCAGAGACGCCCTAGCCTCTAATAATTATGAAGACGCTGAGAAGCAATTGGCGCTAGCCACCCACGCCCGCGACGCTAAGGACCACAAGGATGAGATTGATCGTGTCAAGGCTCGAATCGTTGAGCTCAAGCAGAAGGGCAAAGAAGGTATAGAAGCTGGGGAGCGTGTAAGTAAGTTACAGGAAGCTTTGATGGACAAGCATCCTGATCTAAGAGAGATCAACGTCCTAGCCGCCTTCCTAGACTGGGCTGCAAAGATATCCAACAACTCTAAGTTCACAGGTCTACACGTCAAGACCCAAGAAAGGTTAATGTCGGATCTAGTCTCGGACGACAAGCACTATAAGGACTGGATAGCATCTTTACCAGGGGAAAAGCCCGAAGTCAAAGAGGTTGATCGAAGGGAAAAGAAAGATAGAAGAAAAGACGACAGACGTGAGAGAGATGAAATCAACGACGAACCCTTTGAAAAGAAGGGATCTCCTCTTTCGTCAATAGAGCTAGAGTCTAGACAGCCTCCGACGACGTGGCCGCTTGAGAATCCTCAGGTAGGTTATGGACCCGCATTCCCGACGGGATCCCAAGAGAACAGGGGTTCCGACGAGCTCATGCTGAAAGACGTTAGAATGTTCTACGGTCGTCCCGAGGGCAAGTGGCGTTCGATCCTGAATCAAGTGTACAAGATGATATTCGAAGACGAGAATATCAAAAAGGAAAAGCTACTGGGTCCTACAAAACAAATGCTTCACAAGGAAGCAGCTCCTCGAATTCCTCCAAAGAACAAAGAGGAGGCCATGGAGTACTTAAAAGGTACCACCGCGGAAGCGAATCAAGCAATAGACTACTTCGGACAGACTAACGACGAAGAGGGACTGCTCGCTGCCGTTAACGCTTTCAAGAGTCCTCAAGAAGTAGGAAGTCGCCAAGCGTTACAAAAAATTCTACAGGCGGCAGAGACCAACAATTTACCAAGGGTAGCTGAAGCAGTATTCGCCATACCTTCTGAAGATCCCATCCACGAGAGCGCTGTCAAAGCGCTAGTAGCCATGAAGGATGTGCCTTCTCTGAACAAGATCCTTTACACCAATTGGCATCCGTGGGCAGTGCGCGGTCTCATAGATCTTGGATATGCCGACCAGCTAAAGGATGTTTACCGCACCACGAAGCGCCCACTCCTGCAGCGTACTATCGTCCTCGAACTAGGTGAGAAGGGTGATCCTGAGTTCATGGGTGAGGTCCTCGATAATCCAAATGAGGATGTCAAGCTGCAAGCAGTCGAATGGCTCACACACCATAAGCGGTTTGATATTTTGAAGGAACACTCTAAGAGTGAGAAAGATCCTAAAGCTAAAGCAGCGATCGACAAAGCACTAGCTTTAAGCAATGAGGGACCTGTCGCTGAAGTTCTTGAGAAGCTAGACCCTGAAGAGCAAGCACGTAAGATAGATCAGCTCGCAGACACCGCTCGACGTGCGTTTACCAAATGGGAAAGATATCCCGCAATGCGACAAGAGGTTCTAGGTAAGTCCAGCGAGAGATACCCCATCTCGTCGTTTGGAGCAGGACCCACATCTTGGCTAGCTGTTCAGCCTAAGATAGACGCAGAGGTCCGCGAATTGCTACACGCTGAGCCTTCCTTCGCGGAGGGTGAGGCGGCTGTCAGAGAATTAGAGGCTATTGCAAAGAAGCTCCCTGACATTACAAAAAGAACTAAGACCCTAGAGGCATGGATAGAAGAAGCCAAGGAAAGATATAAAGAGAACAAGACTCGAGGTACTGACGAGAAGAGCCTGTCAGACTTCAAAGAAAAGATTGACAAGGCTGAAAAGAATCTTGAAACGGCGAAGTTTGCTGTCAAGGGTGATCTTGAATTCCGAGTACAACAGCTCCAGCTCTTAGAGAGAGAAGCCAAGTATCGTGATGAATTAACTCATGCTATCGAACGCGACGACAAATTTAAGAAGGAGTACAACGGTTTTCCTAGTTCACTCAAGGAGTATCAAGCATACCTAAAGACCTTCGATCCGGAGTACAAGATAGGTAAGCCCCAAGGCGGTGCGGAAGGTATACCGACGATCATAGACAAGATCGAAAAGAAGCAAGAGGATATAACCTGGAAGCACACGGAACCCATCCGACAACAGTTTAAACAAGAGAGCAATGCAGCAGCCGCCGCTTCTCGCGCACTTATACCCTTCTACCAGCGTCTTGATATTAGCATAGACAAAGAAGGCAACTCCACCATTCCTGGTATTAAAGAATTGAATAAGAAAATACAGGATCTAAAGAAATTAGAAAACCAGTGGTTTAAACTTTCGGGGGCAGTACTTCCCTGGATCCAATTAGAGGGAGAGGAAGAAAGAATTTATGAACCGGAAGGTATATGGGTTGAGCCGGATGAAAAGAATGTATTGCCTGAATATGCTAGAGGCATGACATTAGTTAAACCTCATGTCGGTCGTCTCAGGAGTCCGTGGACTGAAGAGATCGCGGAAGCTCGGAAGGAAAAGGATAGGATCCGCAACGAATTCACCAAGTCACTGAACAAGAGACTCCCCCCAGAAGGAAGAGATCTTCTTCTAGAGAAGATAGAGCACACGCAGAAAGCTGCAGCCCTGAGCGTCGTCCTACAGAACTTTAATATCACGCCCAGAGAGGGCAAGTTGACGTACGTGAATCCAACTCTACAGGAAAGAAGGAACAAGGAAGAGTACAAAGAGAGAGAGCGACATCTTCTGAAGCGTATGAAGTCCATGACAGAACTCAAAGAGAATCCTTCTCTCTCACCAGAATACATAAGACTCAAGAAAGATCTGTATGATTTTAATCAGACGTACGGCTTCTCACCCATACCTGATACGTCGGAAGCTAACTTAAAGAGACAGTATCAACAGGATAGATGGAAGAACCCTGCAGTCAGAGGACCGCAGAATGTGCCTATTGTGATGCCTCCGGAGGGCGAATCGCCGAAGGGACCTTACACAGGTGGTCGCCCGTTCACTGACGAAGAGCGTAAGCAGATTGAAGAGATAATGGAAAAGCGCCGCCAGGAGTATGGCGCAGTTAAGGAAAATGAGGAATACAGCTAATGGATGACATCGAAAAGAAAGCCGAGCCCATCGATGCACAAGATGGTGAGGACTTTACTGAAGAACTAGCTAGTAGGGACGACTACGGTGAGGCATCTCATAGAGGTGACCCCAGCGAAGCGTACCATGACTACCTGGGCGATAGTGCAAATTTCAGTGGCTTTCCTTTACCGGTCAATCAGCAGGAGCTGTGGAATAGATTTAAGGACTGGTCTGACAATCGAAAGAATAAGAAGTTGAAGCAAGACAAAGATAAGGTTGGCAAAGAAAGACAGCCTGAGAGCATAGGTGAAGGGTATTGGTCGTATAAGAACACACCCTACGTGGCTCCTACGGGACAGCGCGCGGAGTTCATGGCAATGCCCGCCCAGAAGGAAGCTGCTCTGGAGAGAATAATAATGGCCGAAGAAATGAAGGATGATAATGAGCAATCCAATCCCGCTCCTGCGCCTCTGTTCGAGGGAGTGGAGCCTACCACGATTGAGGAAGCTCCTAAGGTAGAAGCCCCGAAAGGTCCTGCATTAGAAAAAGAAAAGCAGGAACCTATCATGCCTCTCGAAGAGTTCTGGTCTGGATTACGTACAGGTCTCTATGTGACGGTGAAGGCAGGTCCTCTTGACACTCCTGCTCGCGTTGGAGATAGAACAGTAATCAGCGGCGACGTTGCTTTCGATGCTGAAGGAATTAAGGCGTCTTACCCTTGGGAAGCTTTTGCAATTAGAGTACTGGACGATCAAGAACCTCCCAGCGCTAATGCTTGTCGACTCGAGATAAATGTAAAACCCGTCATGAAATTAGTCGCGGCGGCCGTTCAGAAGTATAAGGATCACGGCATGCCTCTTCGCGGTCCTGGTTATTACAACAAGATCAAAGAAGCTATCCCCTCCATCTTCGAGAAGATATTCCAAGCGGTCAAGCAGAACTCTAAGCAGATAGAGTGGAAAGGTTCCTCTTCGAAGCATGACAAAGAGGCTGTAACCGCAACAATCACACTCCGCGGCATGGATGAAGTGGATGAGGCTACTGGTTTCGGATTGGAAGCTCTCATGGATAAGTCAGCCATTGTGAGTGCTGGAACGGAAATTTTAAAGAGCGGAGCTAAGGGTAAGCCTAGCAAATTCGTTCCTCCTACTCTGAGGAACATGGATATCATCCGAGACTTTATAAAAAAGATACCGGAAAATAAATTTGAGTGGAAGACTACGGGTATGTACTCAACTCTTTCTCTGGATGAGATTAAGAAATTAGCAGGTGAGGACGCCGACAAATTAGTCGCAGTCATGGAGTCTATGCCTGACGCTGGTAATGGAACGAAGGCTTTTGGTGATCTCGATGACTTCTGGTGTGAGTACACTCCTGCCAAAGGGTTTGCCACGTTCGAAAATAAGAGGCTATCCAATAAGGTCTATCTCCAGAAGCTACAGAAAGTCTACAAGGATTTCGGTGGAGGCTCTAGAGAGCAAGTAGCTAAGAACATAGCTAAGGCTTTGGGAGTGTCTGAAGCAGCGACAGAGTCGTGGCTCGCTAAGCTCATCAAGAGACTGACTCCTAAGACGCAGTCCAAGGTTAACGACGCACTCGGAATCAAGGTCGTAGCTTATCCTACACAGCCGTGGGCGGGTCCTTCGCTAGAACAGGTGGGAGCTCTTGTCGGTCCAGACAAAGCAATGCTAGCATCGGAATGGGCTAGTTCATTAGCCGATAAGACTAACTACATTTCATATCCGCCGACATTTCCTACACTTGTCGGAGGACCTGGCGACATTAAAAAGACGGCTGCTGTGAGATTCAAGTTAGCTACTCTGACGCTATCTGATGAGCAACGCGCGCTTGTCGAGGAGTATAGCGCGCCAGCAACAGCTATAATGCACAGCTTGCTTCAGCAGTATCCTGTTTACGATGAAGAAGAGGAGGGAGAGGCTGGCTTCATCAAACCGGACGAAGAGGAAGTTAATATGCTAGCCGAGGACGTTCTCATCAATCTGGTAGAGAATTCTGAAGGTAATGAGAAGCCCGACAAAGAAGACTTCCTTAAAGAACTTACGAAACATCTATGGATGGCGATGAAGAGAATCCAAGCGCGCCCTAACAATGCATGGCCTAGTACCAACGTAGACGAAGAGGACGCCCTCAATCTTAAGGAGCGATCCGTTGATCCCATCGCGGGTCAACCGGAAGTTCTTCCAAGTGAGATCATGCATAAGAGGGCTCACGTCTGCTGTGAAGAAGATTCCATAGAGGTTATCCCCGATCATCCACACACAGACCCTTCATTTTATGGAAAGAAAGGTAAGGTTCTGATTGCCCAGCCGGACTTTAATATGAGCGATGAGAATGGACCCGAATCGATTATGTGCTATTTAGTATCTTTCGAACCAGGTCAAGAACGATGGTTCACCGATGGAGAAGTTAGGCCCACAAATTAAATTCGTCGGAGGGTCAATGATCGCTCCACACGAAGTAATGATTCTCACCGTCGAGGAAGTTCTCTTAGATATTTACGAGGGGGAACTTAGTTCTAAGACTACAGAAGAGGCCACGAGAGCCTTCACACTGTGGCTGGCGGAACACAACGCACACTACTACACTAGTAAGAAAGCTAGTGGTATAGATACCGTACAAGATGCAATCTTGTCGACCATATCCAAAGGAAAGACGCTGTGCGTTCTATCAGAGTGTCCTGAATTCGAACACGAAAATTAAAACGACCGTCGCTGTAAGCAAAAAAATAGGCCGATGCATTAGCTTCAATGCATCGGCCTATTTTATTTAGAATTACTCGTCATCATCCTGTGAAAGGGCTGCAGCTAGGTTGGGAGGGATACTTCCTCCTGCTAGCACCGAGACTCCAGTTGGATCCTCTTCAACCTTCTCCCAGTACTCTAACTTCTCATCCCAAACATAGTTCTTTGATAGTTGTACTTCGACGACAGCACCCTGATCATAGAACTTATTAATGGGAACAGGTTTCAACAAACGTTTTGCGTCTGCCGGACCTTTCGCTTCCCCTTCGAAGAAGCTGGCGAGGATACGGATAGTTTCTTTATCCGCTGTGGCTAGGAAGTCGACAACTACTTTCAGACGACCTCTTGCTTTAACGACGTCTCCTTTCGTAAGCACTCAATTCTCTCCTAGGGATCTAGCTCAGACTCCCAATACTTACTATCGATCAAGCGCTGCCAGGAAACAGGAATTGGAGCATGACCCGTAACGAGGGTGCCTGCGCCCTTCCACTCTGGCCGTTGAGGCTTGACACGTAATGTCATACCAGCCTCTTCAGGCGTCTTGTCATCCTTCTTGGTGTTGCAAGGAATACAAGATAATACAATGTTTGTCCAATTAGATACACCGCCTCGAGACTTAGGAATTACATGATCAAGATTCCATTCGTCAGGAGCCTTACCCTTAGGTGCCTTAGCCATCGGCTTAGAAAACTTCTTGCCGCAGTAAGCACAAGAGTAGTTGTAGTGCTCTAGGATGTTTCGACGAGAGAATTTAACCTCTTGTCTAGGGAGACGGTCATACTTGGTTAACTGAATAACCTCAGGGACCGCGATTCGGAGGGAGGACGTGTGAATGAATCTGCTACCCTTCTTCTCCATTAGAGCTGAAAGCTCTACCCAATCATTGAAGTCGTAGGTAACGAGATTCTCGTCAACTGCTTTTGCGTGACCTGTGTATAGGAGAGACAAAGCCTTCTGCCAATCTGAGATGTGGATTGCGTAAAAGTTTCTGTTCAAGACTAGCGTGTCAGCCATATCGTATCTCTCCTAGTTACGTTCTATAATTTACTTCGCCTGTATTTTGTCATTTCATTTATCCTTTTCACGACAAATTGGAGCTGGTACCGAGAATTGAACTCAGACTTGATCCTTACCAAGGATCTGTGCTAACCTTTATCACTATACCAGCAAATGGAGCTGCCACCCGGATGTGCGCCGAGCTCTGAGACTTACGAAGTCCCTGCATCGCTAACTATGCTTTGGCAGCTTAAATTGGTAGCAGAGATCAGGATTGCGCTGATAATTGGAGCTTATGAAACTCCCGTGTTTCTACTTACACTACTCTGCCGTATAACTTCGTATTGTGGCACCCGCAGTCCCAGGTACACATCAGATCGCCTTCACCATACCCAGTGGCGCCTACTATTCTACCTATCCTAATATTCTCTTCGGCACGAAAGGCTACGTCCTTATCTGGGGAGCAATCGTAGCAAGTTACTTCTTTACAATAACGACATCTGAGTAACGGATGGATCTGACAACACAATTTCATAAATGGTTGCGGAGGTGAGGGTTGCACTCACCTGGATCGGCTTATGAGACCGATAAGTTCACTAACCGAACTTTACCCCGCAAATTGGTACCCTAGGAAGGGGTTGCACCTTCACTGAACAGGTTTTGAAGCTGTTGCCTCTGCTATTGGGCTACTAGGGTAAATGGTGCCCATGAGAGGATTTGAACCTCTACTGGACGGCTTCTTAGACCGTTTCCTCTGCCGTTGGGATACATGGGCGACTTAAATGGAGCGGGTAAGGGGAATCGAACCCCCGTCTTCTACTTGGAAGGAAGGTATTCTACCATTGAACTACACCCGCTTAGATTGGTACCCCCGCTAGGACTTGCACCTAGAACCTCTCAGTAATCGGCTGAGCGCTCTACAATTGAGCTACGAGGGCATAAATTGGTGGACGTGACAGGAATCGAACCTGCTACCTACTGCTTGCAAAGCAGCCGCTCTCCCAAGTGAGCTACACGCCCATATTAGTATGAACCGATTATTTGCATCGGCTATAGCCTTCATACCAGAGGCGTGATTGGTGTCCTTACTGAGAGTCGAACTCAGACCTGCTCTTTAGGAAAAAGCCGTGATAGCCATTTCACTATAAGGACTTAAACTGGAGCAGGTGAGCGGAATCGAACCGCCGTCTAAACATTGGCAATGTCTCATTCTACCATTGAACCACACCTGCATTATTTTGTGAATGTAAGTATCACTACTACTATTACAGCTTCGAATGAAAGAAATAACGTCAACAACAGACCGTCTGTCATATGGTACCCAGTGTAGGAGTTGAACCTACATTATTCCTCCGTGTAGGGGAGGCGCCATACCGCTAGGCGAACTGGGCTTAAAGTGGCGATCTCGAGGAGAGTTGAACTCCCGACATGCCCGTGACAGGGGCGCGTTTTACCGTTAAACTACGAGACCACAAACTGGTAGGCGCAGTAGGAGTTGAACCTACAACCTTTCCCATGTCAAGGGAACATTCTGCCGCTGAACTATGCGCCTATAAAATGGTGGGCTTAATAGGAGTCGAACCTATATTATCCGCTTAGAAGGCGGAAGTCCTTGCCGTTGAACGATAAGCCCATGAATTGAACACCGGGATATGCCTTTCGGTCTCATACCCTATCCCACTAGATGGGACCTTCTCGGTTGATAGCTCAAGTAGGCGTCCCTACCTTCGCATCCGATACAACGTTCAAAGTGGAGCTACCACCGGCGCTCGCATCCGGTTCTGCCGCTTACAAGGCGGCTGCATCACTTCATATGCTTTGGTAGCGTAAATGCCTCTACTCGGAGTTGAACCGAGACACGGGAGTTTAGAGTTCCCTGCTCTACTGTTGAGCTATAGAGGCTCATAATTACTACATCTACTCATCCTCCGGTTTATGAATCTCTACGCACGGAAGACAAAAGTATGCTGTGTACGACTCCGTACATGATCCGCATCTGCAACCTGGTTCTGATCTCGTACGGGAGAATCCCTTTGAGTGATCCTCGCAAATCTTTTCACTACACTCATAACACTCGCCGACTTTATTAACTAAGCAACACAACTCCGCTACATTGTTCTATGACATTTTATTCTCCTTTCTATTCACTTCTATACCACAAGTGTGTACGTCCTGAATTTTTACGACAACCTAGCCAAGGGTTTACATTTGATCCCGCATCAGGCAGGTGGCCATTAAATACTTGCACCCAACAACTATTACACGTTTTCTCTCCACATCTTTTACAGAACGCGTATTCATTGATGATACAACACAATTTCATAAATTGGTAGCCTAGAAGAGATTTGAACTCTTACTTGACGGGTTTTAAAGCCGCTTCCTCTGCCGTTGGGATACTAGGCCGTATTCTTCCGTAAGTTATTCCTGTCATTGGATAGTCCCGTATACTTACGTGTTGGCAACCGGGTTCCCAGAGATGCTGCGTACAATGACTACACATCACTTCCGAACAAGAACGACACTGAAACGTAGGATTGACTTGACAACATAATCTCATATGGAGCACCGTGGGAGAATCGAACTCCCTCTTGAAAGTTTTGCAGACTTCCGACTTCCCATTTGTCGAACGGTGCGTTATTGCCAAACCATCTTCTTCATTAACTCTCGGGCACGCTTAGAAGGCTTCTTCGTTAAGAAACCACTCCCTCGAGCTTTTGTATAATCAGGTCTAGTCTTAAATTGTGATACTGTGGGGTCTAGAATTTTATCTACCTTTACCCCGTTGACGGTCACTCCAGTCTGGTAAAGAAACCAATGAGTATCTCCCTCATGGCGCATGACCATCGGTTTATAACCGGCTTTCTTACCGCCTAACAGATGATACAGCGCTTCACTCGTTACGTAACAGTTACCTCTTTTCATAATGGCGGGAGCGCTAGGAATCGAACCCAGGTTCTTCGTTTTGGAGACGAAAGCTCTTCCACTGAACTACACTCCCTTAAATGGCGGAAGCTAGAGGATTCGAACCTCTGGAGCTGTTACACTCGCCTGTTTTCAAGACAGGTACCATAATCCACTCGGTCAAGCTTCCTTAAAAAAAAATGGCGGAGACAATAGGATTCGAACCTATGAGGGCTATCACACCCTGGCGCCTTTCCAGAGCGCTACCATCGTCCACTCGGTCATATCTCCATGGCGGAGAGTTGAGGTATCGATCCCCTGCCACCGTGAGGCGACATCCCGCTTTCGAGACGGGCGCATAGGCCACTATACTAAACTCTCCAAATGGCGGAAGGTACAGGATTCGAACCTGTGGTGGTGTTACCCACGACTGTTTAGCAAACAGTTACGATAGACCGCTCTGCCAACCTTCCAAATGGTGCACCGTATAGGGATCGAACCTATCATGCCGTAGCGGCTGATTTACAGTCAGCTGTCCCGCCATTGAGACTTCCGGTGCTTAAATCTTGCTGAAGGTCACTCTGTCTCTCGCGTCGTAAGGATTATTCTTTATCACTTCGTAACATAGTGTACAGTACCATGCCGCGTGAATATACCTAGCGCCCTTGGACTTTCTTCTTACGTGTGTCCATTCGTGCTTCTCACGAACGAGGCAGATGAGATTCTTCATAAATGGTCAGGGTACTCAGACTCGAACTGAGATCTTATCCTTCCAAGGGAGATATGCTAGCCTTTGCACCATACCCTGATGCTCACAACAAATCTGGTGGCCTATGAGGGAATTGAACCCTCTTCTCTTGGCTGAGAACCAAGTGTCCTGCCGCTAGACGAATAGGCCTTCAAATGGTAGCGCGTACGAGAATCGAACTCGTTCCTGTTGCTTGAAAGGCAACGGTTCTTGCCGTTAAACTAACGCGCCTTAAATGGTTGCGCGCAGAGGGCCTTTCATCCCACTTACGGTAAGCTCATGAAGCCTACACGCCGTACGTGCGCGCACAAATCTGGTGCCCATGGAAGGATTTGAACCTTCACTGGATGGCTTCTAAGACCACTTCCTCTGCCGTTGGGATACATGGGCTACAAATGGCTGGAGATCTAGGATTCGAACCTAGACAGGGCTGCTTCAAAGGCAGCTGACCTACCGTTAGTCTAATCTCCAATAAATGGCTCGGGATCAAGGAGTCGAACCTCGACAGTTACGTTCAGAGCGTAGTGGCCTACCAATTAGCCGAATCCCGAATCTAAACTTCAAATGGCTGGCAGACCCGGGTTCGAACCGGGCATCATCTGGTTAACAGCCAGAGGTTTCACCATAGAAACATTCTGCCAATAAAGTGGTGCTCCCGCTGAGAATTGCACTCAGTTTCCCAGATTAAGAGTCTGGTAATCATCTACTAAATTTTCGGAAGCGAATGTACGAACGTCGAAAAGGTTGGGGCGTGTGTTGTCAGTTACACCAAGCAGCGTCAGATTATCTCTGGTATAGTCCCTTGAGAGATACCACGTTTCCCGCCGCTACGGGATTCAAACCCGCATACCGTCCCACTAATGGTCGCCAGATTCAGTACTGGCTAAATGGTGTCCTCGGCGGGATTCGAACCCACATTAAGAGCTTCGCAGGCTCCTGTGATAGCCATTTCACTACGAGGACAAATCTTTAAACGTCCTATATCTATGACACGTCGCACACACCAGATCACACTTATCTATCTCTTCTAGCAACTTCTCTCTAGAGTAACCCACCATCGCGGATACACACGCTGTCTTAGTAGAAGGATCTCTATGGTCGAAGTCTAACGCGAAATGTCTATGAACTATCTTACAATCAACACAAGGCTTATTGTCCTTCAGCTTTCTGAGGAACTCTACCAGTACATCTTTACGCATTGTGGCTTTATCGATGTAGTGTTGCTTTCGCTTCTGGTAATGCTTCTTTCCAGCTACGTGTTGACAATCTCGACAACTTCTACTCGACTTATTGAAGCTATCCAGTGTTTTTGTTTCACCGCACGACTTACATTTCAGATTGGAGGCGCCGATATACTTCATGTTCTGTAGCGAACTACAGGGTACCCGCTCGGCGTCCACGCGGAGATCTATTTGTAAAAGCCGACGATCTTGCCGTCAGCGTAGTGGACAAAACATTCATACCCGTTTTTATTCCACTTCATCAACTCATTCTTGACGGTTAAGAGATGGACGGGCATTCCATACACTGAAGGGACCTCATCTCCCTCGTCACTCGTAGGATACCATCTATCTCCACAGCATTCGCAATCAGATTGATCGTCAACACCGTTCCAATATAATCCGATCGCTTCCGCCTTCTCATTCGCCTTATCAGCGGATTCCGCTTCGATTATGACGCTGGTTGAGATACCCTGCTCAGCATTGTACTCGAAACTTCCTCCGGTGTTGTTCTGGCGGTATGTAAAGAATTTCATAAATGGTGGGCCCGGTGGGAGTTGAACCCACAATTTTGTCCGCTTAAAAGGCGGCTACCATGCCATTAGGTGACAAGCCCGGATTACGTCTAAAGTGGTGCCGTAGGAAGGAATTGAACCTTCGTACTCTGGGATTTCAAGCCAGCGCTGGGCCTCTCAGCTACTACGGCAAATGGGGTGGAGTACGGGCCAATGCACCCGTATATTCTGCGTCACAGGCAGACGCTTTACTCTTAAGCTAACTCCACATCGGTCGTTGAGGGAAGTACTCACCGTCAACTAAATCTGGTCGGCCCGGGAGGACTTGAACCTCCAACCATCCTCTCATCTAGAGGCGCCCTTGCAGGTGTCGGGTATAAGCCGAATGCTCTACCATTGAGCTACGAGCCGCTCTTCACTTCTAATTCAGTATACATGATCGCTAACATCTTATCACCGAGATCTACGATACAGAGACCCTCAGGATCATAAGAGTAGACTTCACCATATACCTGCTTATCGTTTCTATCCTTTACGCCAATAACTTTTACTTTAGTACCTTTCTCAATCATAAATCTGGTGCCCTTGATAGGATTCGAACCTATACTTTGTCTCGTTCGAAGCGAGATTGACTAGCCGTTGCCGACAAGGGCAATAAAAAACCTCTGGATCTTTGCCTTCGGATCTCAGAGGTATGTGTTTTAACCGACTTCAAAAACTCTACATACCTAACTGATCCTTAGTTTTACCTTGCTGTTCTCCGATGATATTATGACGGGGAGAGAGCAAGTTCGTATCTACCGCGGATAGGGCTTCCGGTAAATATGACTTACTAAATTCGACTGTTGACATGTTACTCATACCTTTATAATAAATCTATACTATCTTATACTACTTGTTTCCCGAATTCTAACTGGACGTAAATCGTATTAGATTGTCGCCGATTGCTTGATAAATTATTTTACTAAGCGACCATTAGCAATTTTGTGAGGTGTAGGTGGCCGCGTCATAGTGACTGAAGTATACTCCGTTCTTGATCCGTTGTCTGTGCGAAATTACCAGCTTCTCTGTCGTAGGACAACGCCACAGTGTGTACCCATCCACTGTTCTATCATCGAGCATAGTATGATAGATCCATTCTGCTTCCTTACAGTCTGTACATATACGTACGCTACATGCTTCACATGCGAGACGCGGATTAATGGTACAGCAAAGATTATTCATTGAATTCCCGATTGAGTCGATCCTTTGCACGCTCAAATAAATTGAATCGTCGATTCTGTAACTCTATGTAAGGTATCCTCGTCTGAGCAGCCCGCCCGCACCTATCGCAGATCTGTTTTAGATCGACTACCGCACCTGCGTCGTCGTTGATATACTCAACTCTTAAATCGTGTCCGAGAAGTTTACAGAGGTTCTCTTCAAAGGTCTTAGTAATCATGGGCGCGGCCAGTCCTGGTAGTAACAATCCCCACAGTAATATTCTGTAGGATATGCTTCCTTACCACCAGTATACTTGAATGTAACTTTTATGTTACTGACCGCGCCACACGAATCACATCTATCCATTCTTTGCAAGGTTACTTAACTTCACCGATATCAACGCGTTACCATCCAAATGCTTCAGGTCACGCTGATCTTCAACGCTAAACATCTTCCCCGGTACTGCTACGCTTGCATACTCACCATGGATATCTACAACCACGCCTGGCAAATTCTTATAGTCAGAATAAGACAGGCTTAGTTTCTTTACCAACACCTTACGGCCTTTGGTAAGTTCTGCCATTGGCTTTCTCCTTCACGCCTTACTTATTTTACATCAGTCGCGTGTACATTTATGTAACCATCTCTCAGCTTGATCAGTTCTTGAGCTATGGAGCGAATCAGCGCTTCCTGGTTAGTATTAACACTGATAGCGTCGAGGTCCTCAACGAGGCCAAAGATCTTATCTACACTATCCTCTGCCTGCTCTCTAGTGAGATGGTTAGCGCACATGTTATAATCCAATACTCTCTAGCCAGTCAGCGATTGACTCTCTGGACTCGCCACCGTCGTTACGTTCCATGATCTCATTCATGATGTCCGTCTTAGTCTTGCAGCGACATCCCTTAACCTTCTTACCATCTTCCACTTGTCGCGTGACCTTTAGAAGCTCCTTCGGAACGGCAATACCATACTTCTCCGTTAAGCGGTTGCTCTGTTCCTCTTCAACGGTTCTATGCGCGAAGCAATCCGGGTCTTTTATCAATGGATACATGTCACTGAGTGTATCCATCACAGTGGAACCGTCCGCAGCACCCTCTAAGTCACCAGTGAGCTCGACGTACGCTGCACCCATAGCACAGGTATCTGTCTCACCCCTACGGTTGGTTTCTGCGAACCCACCCTCCAACTTTCCAGTCTTCTGACTTCCGTCTCGCACGGCTTCACTTAACTTTTTCATTCTACTCCCAACGCTCTAGCCCTTAGGCATTTCGTTTTATATCTTTAACGTAGTCGATACCACTCGCAGTGAGAACTCTTCCCTTGCCTGTTCGCTGGACAAAGCCGACAGTAACAAGATAAGGTTCACGTGCTTCTATTGTCGCCACGTCTTCATTGACGACGGTCGCCAATGAATCTATTCCAACTGGCCCGCCTCCAAAAGACTTTGAGATCGTACTTAGAATATTACGATCTAACATCTCGAGACCGAATTGGTCTACTCCTATGTTGTCCATAGCAATTTGAACGCAATTACTATCAATAATCTTGCTATAGTAACTAACTCGCTTCAACAACTGGTTGGCTATTCTAGGAGTGCCTCTCGATCTTTGTGCAATCATCTCGGAGGCTTTGTCGTCAATTGACAATTTTAGGATTGTCGCCGATCTGTTAACGATCTTGATTAAGTCTTCTACGGAGTAAAGGGTTAATGTTTCCGCGATCGTGAACCTACTTCTCAAAGGTTTGCTTAGCAATCCTTCTTTAGTGGTCGCACCGATTAGGGTAAACGAATTAATTTTCGATCCTTTCCATCTGAATTCGTCCATCGGTTCATACAACGCTTCTTCAACCTTAGAGGGAAGTGCGTGTATCTCATCGATGAATACGAATGTCCAGGGTTCGGTATCTTGTAGGACAGACAAACTATCTACGTCTCTCAACTGCGGACCCATGAATTTGATTATGGGTCCTTGAACTTCTGTTGCGATCAACTCTGCTAACGATGTTTTTCCAAGGCCTGGAGGTCCACATAGTAACATATGATCCATTGGATCGTCGAGGAAGCATTGCCCCTCTAATGAGTTTACTATTGTGCGTATGTTAGCTTTAACACGACCTTGTCCGATGTACTCATCCAATCTAGGAGGGTTCAGTTTACTCATTCACACTCTTCTTTATAAGTATCTCCGGCACATTATTCGGGCTCACTGGCTTGCCGAGAAAGTCCCGGGTTCCGCTTTTGTCAGCAGAACCCAGGGGCTTCCCCACCCAGTCAGTAACTGTGGTCTTGTCACCAACCTTCTTGACAACACCCAACGGTCTTCCTAAGAAGTCAGTTATGACTTTGTCAGCCATTACTTAGCCGTGATCGTCTCAGTGAGTAAGACTTCGAAACGGAAGGGCTTCAACGCCACTCTTTCGTCCTTAGTCTCAGCACCATCGAACTTAGATATGAAAGTCTTAGTGCGCGTGGGAATCTTTCCGGAGTAAGCTATTCCACCCTTAGACACAGTCAGGGTAGGAAAGACCACTCTTACCTTTTGATATCCCTGTCGTTCAATCGCACGCGCGACTGCACACTCAGAGGGATCCCCTTGCTTGCCTCTCGCGATGTCGGTCTTTAATACTTCGAAGTGCACCTTCTCCGTCCGCGCCACCTTCTTATTCTTTTTCATCTACTACTCCTATTTTAGGTTCCGGATACTCTCCGGTGTACCCTCTTAACTTCCGTACGGCTAAAAATGTATCGAAGTCTTTCATCCAAAGTTCTTTGGGACAAAGTTCCCAGCCACGGGTATTGGATTCGAACTGCTGACCATCTTGTTCGATCCGCATCTTGGTGTCCTTCATAGAGATCTCTATTTTCTTCCATGATCCCGTAGACAGGTTGTACTCGGCGACTACATACCCAAATTTCCCTTCACCCCACGCCGACGACGCAAGAATAGTTCTAAGGAATAAAGGTCCCATTTGTTTATCGCTCATATAGTATTATAACATATTTTCACTACAAAATCAAGCGGTCTTTCTAAATGGTGAAGCTCTTTCACTCCGTTCGATATTGACATCCGCCAACTCCTGTGACGTCAGTTTCCAGTTAGGGGTAGGCTTCTCTCCGCCCAGATCCTCTACAACTGGTATCAGATCCCATTCCGGAGTCTTGACTAAGAAGTCAACAGCATTAGACTTGAGTGAGGAATACTCCTCGATGTCCTGATGACTCTCATCAACAATGGCGATGGGCCTATGTCTGACATCATCATTGACGCCGGACAGTACCTCAACTAGGTCTGCGAACGCCTTAGCGAAGGATGCGGGACCTGTTGCTACCCCGGCATGAGAAGTCTTAGAACCCCTTGGACGAATAGCGCTAAAGTCCAAAGCCGTCGCTCTACCTCTAGTAAAGTCATTGAGTGCTCCTGTAGTTGCCTTCATGATGTCCTCAAGATGGTCTACCACGTTGACTACAGTATATACTATACCGTTCACCGTTAGAGTCTTATCATTAGCGTTGTAATTATATTTATTCATGGTCTTCATTATAGTCGGTATCCTCTTCCTCATCAAGGAGAGTACCCTCGAAGTTTTCTATAGCATTTGGAAGTTTGTCCAGATTGGCTTGTACCCAAGTATTGATTTCTTTTTCCAGGTCACCGAACTTCTCAGCATGAGAGTGCCATTGGACTTTAGCGTCCTTGGTACTCAGGGGTATAGTCGCTGGAGCAATCCCCTTGAGTGGATGAGAGGCTAGCTCTTCTTGGATGATCTTCTCATACTTATCGGGTAGAGCATCACAAAAGAAATGACCTAGCGCTTCTGTTAAATCGGGTTCGTCGAATGCATACTTCCATGCATCGACATTGATTACATCTAGATCCTTAGCAAAGCGTTGTCCAACCATAGCTACGCCCGCGTAGTAAACTACTGAGATGTAGCAGTTAACAATACGTCTAAAGAGTTGCTCTGGCAAGTGAACATCACTCCCACAGAAACCCCAACCGTGCTTGCCCACTTCGCTCATTGAAATCCTCTCACAGGGAGACAGTCCCTGCACCAGGAGAGGACGGAGTTGGCGAGCTCTTCTGGAGCTTGCTCTCCATCCTCATACCCGTACAGTGTTTGTCTTTCTACGTGGTGCCGACATAGTTTCATCTGACACCCCTCACATCGGGCTATCGGATTGACTAGGCAGCATAATTTAGACACTAGGAGGAACCGAGACCGGCTTACCCTCAGCTGCTGCCTTAGCTGCGGCTTCGGCCTGCGCTTGCCCGCTAGCTATGATCTGCTTCTTGATGTCCTCTGCGGCTGCGTTAAGCTCTTCAACGGTTAGAAACGGCGTACCGTCTGTCTGGTTCTTCTTTCCCAGAACTTCTACGATCGCTCGGATGAGAACTTCGTAGCGAAGGTTGTTTTGAATTAACGCTTGAACTGTCTTTACTAACTCCTGTTCTGCTTGTTCGTTCATCATATCTCCAGTTACTTTGCGTACTTCTTATACTTGTCAAAATCGTCGTACGCCGCCTTCTTAGTCATGTCATCGAATATTTCTAGTAATCCGTCCATATCTGATTTTTTTTTCTTGTCAGGTAAGAGACTTCGAAGATCGGGTAGGATCTTTGTATTTAGGAGAAGTCCCGCAGCTCCTGCGTTCTTCACTAGGCAGTCTACAGAGCAGACATCTATCTTGTGGGCCTCGCCGCACATGCCGCGTCTGCCCCCATCTTCAATGGAGGGTACTAGCGTAATCATAGCTTGGCCTGCAGGTACTTCTGTCTCGCAGAGATCACATACGACGTCTTGTGATTCATACTCGACAGTCTTTTTCTTAGTCGTGTTCTTAATCAAAAAGGTACCTCCACCGTTTCTGTCGCCGCTCCCATCTGTTCCCGAACAACTCCCGCGAGGTAGTTGTCACTGATGTTCATCGTCCGATAGTAGTTGATTCTGAAGTGATCCAGTGCGTAGCCGCCCTTCGTGTAGATCCTCCGCAAGTCAGGGCAGTTCATACGTAATAGCATCGACGCAGGAGTGATCGTTAGCTTACCCGTGAACTGATAGTGATCTCTATGACCTTTGATCTCGAGGGCGATACCTTTCGTTCTCTTCCGGTAGTTGAGGATGTACTCTTCGTCGACGGAATTAAGTTCCAACTTGTCTATATAATATCCGAGACTCTCCGCCTTCTCGATCATCGCAGTCACTTTCTTGTCCATGAGCTGAGACTCTGCATAAAAGATTTTGAGTCTGGCTACTGCTTTCTTTTTGAAGGCAGCGACAAGTTTGTTGGCTTGTTTCATGTCGATTTCCTTTTCAGGAGCACGATCATGCCGAGCCCTTTCCTTATAGAAAGCCTTCTTACGAACGCCAGGTTCCCAATAATTACGTGCCATTATTTCTTGTCCTCAAGAGGTCTCTTACAGGTTTCACAGACAGTGACCCTGGGTTTTTCCTTCACAGGCGCAGCCTCAGCAGTAAAGGTACTACCTAACTTGATCTGCGGCAAGGACGCATCGATCAGTACGTTCTGGAATCTAGGAGTAGCGTCCTTGGGTTCCTTCTCATCTATCTCGAAGCGGTAGAGCTTATGAGTCTTATCCACTTCATACTCACCAATTAGGTTGTAGTGAGATTCCTTAAGGTCCTTAATCCATCTCTCAGGCTCATTGTAAGAGGATGTCCAATTAGTTTCTACCTTCAAAAGTTCCTCTTTAGTCTTGACCTTCTCAATCACGATCGGCTCCGCCGTATGATTCCATGCCATAGGACCTCTTACTACTTAGTACACGTCGCTGGGTTGAACCGTCTTGCGCTTGTCGTTGTTAGCCGCGACGATAGCATCCTCAACCGCCTTGTTCAGCTTGCGCTCGAACTGAGCAAACGTTTCCTTCGATACTCTGAGACCCGCGTCGCGGATCTGTTTCTTAATGGCCGAAGCCTTGATTAAAGACATTTGTTCTCCTTATCGCAAAGATATTACAGTTTAACGTATTACAAACCACATGGACCGCCCGCTTGGCAGGGCCACACCTTATTACAAACTTTACACTTATGTACTGTCCCACGGACGGGATCTTCGTAATCATCTTCTAGATCACACCCCTTGACCCCGCAGATCAGTTGTTCCACTGTGGCGTTAGAGGTCGACACCGAGCACCTCCAGACCAAGTAATCTTCCTTCCTTTGTATAGTCTGCGTTGATAGGGACATCTAGTACCAACGTCTTAAACACTTGACCCTTAGTTACTCTTTCTGTCATGTAGACGTACATAGACTTGGTCTTCTCATCATACACGACGCGTGCCTTGAGAACTCTTAGTCCTTTCTTTTTAGTCATAGTTAAAGAACGTCTATCCCGTATTTGTCTGACAACTCCTCGTTGACAAGAGAACGTTGTTCCTGTACCTTATCTATATCTTCTCTGAGAGCCAGATAAAGTCTATGCCTAGGATGAGATGGATCAGACTCTCTGGCCATCAGATCTAGTTGCGCATCTAACTTGAATAAGGTCGCTCTGTGGCGCAGGCTCTGTATCACCATCAGAGCGACCTTACTGTAGTCCTTGCCAGGAGACTTTTTTACTTCCTTTACTTTACGCATAACTCTCTGGCGAAGTAGTCTTTCATTATACCTACGAGGAGCTTCTCAGCCTTGTCCTTGTCAACACGATCAGGCAGCTTACTGTTGACCAGAGCCAACTCTGATAGCTTGAACAGCCTGTCTGCTTCTTCCTTTATGTACGTAACAGGATACTTACCGTTCTTTATGTCGACGAGGTAAGTGTTATCCTCTCTCATGACGTTGAGAGTACCCGTTGACACGAACTCCATACCCGTCTTGAGAAGACGTATTAGGTGGCTCGCGTTCTTTGTGTCATAGCCATGGGCCTCAACGAGCTTCTTCCGCTTCTCACCCATGTAGCCTTGGAAGGCGCCATGATCCATCTTATGGAGCTGACTGTAAGCGTAACCCGTGAAGCTCTTGTAAGCTTCCTTACTAACGAACAGGTCACGGTTATCTATGAGACGTTGACCAAGTGGATCAACCTTTATGTAGAGGTTCTTAGGCAACCACAGTAAAGATAAGACGTTCGGGTTCATCTTCGTGAGAAGGTCGACGAACTTCTTCGTATCATAAACGACAACGTCCCACGGCAGTTCCATTCTTTCGTACGTCTCTTGCCGGCCGAAACCGTAGTATGCCTCAAGAGGTTGCATCAAAACACCCATAACGTCTATGTCGTCTATCGACTTAGGATCTGTACTAGGTCGGAACGTACCAAACGTTTTACTACCACGATAGCCTATAAGTATAGACCTCTCGTTAAATTCTTCCCACCACTTCGTTTGTTTCATTTCGACCATAATTATTCCTTGCGCCAGTATATGTTACAACGATCCATCGTCATCCAAAAAAGTAACAGGATAAATATTGCAATGTCAACTACCGCTGATATCATTGTCCAGTTCATGTGTATCACCCTCGCTGGGAAGAAAGGTTACGATCTCCCCGCGTAGTTTATCATACACAACTTTGTATGTCTTATTATCGTATGGTATCTCAAATACTGAGACCCGTCTCGACTGTCGGAGTACAAATTTGGCTTTGTTAGATTGGATAATTGTCTTGAATGACCTTCTCACTTCTTTCGTGA
>Ga0210387_10000379_pt1 | contig 31747 bp, 31 predicted proteins | sample IncBWC7OmetaG_FD_160108 | JGI IMG/M metagenome (GOLD analysis project Ga0210387, IMG submission 160108) | Forest soil microbial communities from Barre Woods Harvard Forest LTER site, Petersham, Massachusetts, United States - Inc-BW-C-7-O ... | reverse complement strand
ATTTCAACTCCGCTTTTTCGCCGAAGCTGGCCGTAAGTTTCTGGCCCGTGTCGACCAGCGTGACGGCGCTCAAGCCGCCGCCGTGCGAGCCGTCGCGCAGCGGATAGAATTCCACCGCGACCCGGTCGCCCGGCTTGACGGAATTGCGGGTCCAGCCACCGCGGGTCAGCACGCCGGGACTCGTGGTCTCGAAGCTCCACTCCTGCGGCTCGCCGCCGCCCTCCGGCTGCACCAGCACCCAAACGACGCAATGAGGATTGGTCCACTGAAAGCTCTTGACGTTGCCTTTCAGGGTCAAGAGCTTGGTTCGGTCATACACCGCGAAAGAGTGATGCGCAAACACGGGAACCGCAGCCATGAGAACCGCCAAAGCGACCGCGCCAAGCGTTAACTTCATTCGGAATAAATTCATTTTTACCTGCATCACTTCGAATCGGAGCCTACGGGAACACCGTTGTGGAATTTGATGGGCACAAAGATCGAATTACCGTCCTTGTCGAGACCCTCGTTATAGCTGCCCTGTTCACAGACACCTTCCACGATGTCGTATTTCTGCGATCGCTGCCGTAGGTATTTGCGCGTGGTTTTCCATGTTTTGGACAGCAGCTTGTTCGCCGTGATTTCCAAATCATCCGCGAGGGTCTCGGCATCCAACAAATGAATACGCTCGACGATGTGCATGTCGCCATCGTTGGGCACACCCACCGCTTCGTTGACGGCGAGATAGACCTCCGGCAGCAGCGCGATCGTATCCACCACCAGCGTTTGCCCCTCCCAATGTCCGATTGAATGACCATGAAAGCTGGGATCGGGGTCATCGGGATGCGGCCGGCCGTCGGTGTAAATCCGGCGCAGGCGATTGCCATCGCCCTCGCCGAGCAAGGTCACCCTGCCCGGCGTGACCAGCAGCTCAAATGCGTTGTGCGTAATGAGCATGTAGCTCGGCATCCCGGTCGGAAAGCAGTGATCGATGACCGGGAAAGGCCGCCCGGCCTTTTCTTCGGCGTACATATGCTCGATTTGTTTGGCAATCTGCGCATTCCACGGCGGCGGATTGCTGCGCTCCTGCGCGACTTGGTCGCTGATGACCGGCGTCCAAACGCCGCTGAAGTCCGGCAGCTTGGCGAGCGCCTGCCAATCGCGCAGCGTGGCAGGCGGATTGATCGGGTCCTTGGCAGCCGGTTCGGCCGCATCGGAGGATGGCAGCGTACTAGCGGCGAACGCGGCGAGAATCATCGCCGCAACGGCGCGTCTGATGGGGATATTCATGCAGCGAAAGATTACCCTATTTGAATTGCACAACGAAGCACTTATGAATCCGCGCGTGCCGCTCAAAGTCCTTCGGCACGGTCGCGGCGCTGATGTCCTCGATCGCCAGATCCTCGAGCCCTCCCTGGTCCAACTTGAAGCGGGTGTAGTTGGTGGAAAACACCAGGCGGCCTGCGGGCCGCAACAGTTTCAGCGACCTGCGAATCATGCCGACGTGATCGCGTTGCACGTCGAGCACGCCCTCCATGCGCTTGGAATTCGAAAAGGTCGGCGGATCCAGGAAGATCAAGTCGAAGCGCGCACCTCGAGGCTCTTGCTCCTCGAGCCAGGCCAAGCAATCGGCGCGGTAGAGTTCGTGATTGTCGCCCCGAAAGCCATTGAGCAAAAGATTTTCATGCGCCCAATCAAGATAGGTGTTCGATAAATCGACGCCGGTGGTGCTGCGCGCGCCGCCGGCCGCCGCATACACCGTGGCGCTGCCGGTGTAGCAAAACAAATTCAGGAAATCTGCGTCCTTGGCCCAAGCGCGCAGCATCCCGCGCACGATGCGATGGTCGAGAAACAGGCCGGTATCCAAATAGTCGCGAAAATTCACCCAGAATTTCAATCCCCCTTCCTGCACCGCGTGGCGCTCCGCCGCGCTCTCGCGCTTCTCGTATTGATCCGCGCCCTTCTGCGGTTTGCGCACGCGCGTATGCACCTGCGGAAGCGGCACGCCCAATACCTCCGGCAGCACCGCCAGCGCTTCACGGCGGCGCTCGCGTGCGCTTTCCTGGTTCACGGATTTTGGCGGCGCATATTCCTGCACATAGACATGCCGGGACTCGCGGCCATACAAATCGATGGCGAAGGCGTATTCAGGCATGTCCGCGTCGTACACCCGAAAGCAATCGATATGCTCGCGCGCCGCCCACGGATCCAGGCGCTGCAGGTTCTTGCGCAATCGATTGGCGAACATCTGCGCGCCGGGCCGGCTCGACCAATCGGCGCGCACTTCTTCGGCAGGACGTTGCGCGCTCGCTGCGTTCAGATCGAAGCGCAGCAGCCGGCACTCGATGGCGCCGTTGAACACGCGGTGCGAACGCTTGGCGTATATCCCTAAATTACGGGCCAGCGGCGGATTGCCGGTCAGAATCGCGGCCTGCCAGCCCTGAAAGCGATCGCGCAGCACTGCGCCGAGTTCCGAGTAGAGTTCGGGCAAGCCCGATTCCGCACCGATCCTTTCACCGTAGGGCGGATTGGCGACGATCAAACCCGTCTCCCCTCTTGGGCGGGGCACCTCGCCGAGCGCGCGCTTCTCCACGTGCAGCCAATCCGCGACGCCGGCGTGCGCGGCGTTGGCACTCGCCATCCGCACGGCTTCCGAGTCGATGTCGGAGCCCAAGATGCAGCGCCTCGCGACGCGCGCGGAACGACGCGCCAATGCTTCCTCGCGCAGGCGCGCCCAAAGTGCCGCGTCATGGCCATGCCACTTCAGGAACCCGAAGTACTCGCGATCGATCGCCGGCGCCGCATCCGCCGCGATCAAGGCGCCTTCGGTCAGAAAAGTGCCCGAGCCGCACATCGGGTCGAGCAGCATTCCGCCCGCCGCGGCAATCTGCAGCCATCCCGCTCGCAGCAGCACGGCGGCGGCCACGTTCTCCTTGAGCGGCGCGCGGCCGCCTTCGCTGCGGTAGCCGCGGCGGTGCAGACTTTCGCCGGAGAAATCCAACGACACCAATGCGGTGGGTCCCTCGACATGCAAATGCAGTAGTACGTCGGGGCGCTCGGGCTGGATATTCGGCCGCTCGCCGGTGGACTCGCGCAGATTGTCGCAAACCGCATCCTTGAGCAGCTGCGAGCCGTAAATCGTATGCCGGATGGATTCATTGCCGCCGCTGCAATCGCACGCCAGGGTTGCTCCGGGCGCCAGGTGCTCGCGCCAATCGATGCGCTTGACGGCCTCATAAACGCTCTTGGAACTCGTCGCGTCGATGGAACCCAAACTCAAGTACACCCGGGTGGCGGTGCGCGACCACAGGCATGCCCGATAACCCACCTCGAGCGTGCCTTGAAACTTCACATCGTGGCTGCGCTCGCGGATATCTTCGGCGCCGAACTGCGCGAGTTCTTCGGCCAAGACCGAGGCGGCGCCCACCGGCGCGGTCGCGATCCAATAGCGGACATTGTCGTTCACGCTCAATGCACGGCGGCGGTGTCGGGGGCGCGCAAGTCATGCCAGTCGAGGTTGGGATGATGCGAGAAATAGCGCTGCAGAATTTTGTACACATCGACATCGAATGCGGGGTGGACACGACACATGCGCAGAGCGGCGAGTTCTTCTTCGGAGCGCGCCGATCCCAGGTACAGCCAACGATCGAGCACATGAAACTCGCCGCCCCGCGTGCCGTCCGGCAAAAAGCCGCCCGTAGGCCGCTCGCGCAATGCGATCCGTCCGGGAAACGGCCAGCTTTTAATTTTCAGCGCGGAGAGTGCCAATTTCAGCCGCATCGTGTGCAGGATCAGCGGCTCCTTGCCGGCACAGGCCCCTCTGCACTTGCCGATCTGCAGGGCGAAGCACGAGCCTTCGCTCTCTTCCAGTCCGAGCACTTTGAGGCAAAGCTGCGAGGCGCGGGCAATATCCATCAGCGCCTTGCGCGCATCCTTCTCTGAGTGAAATACGCCGAAACTCTCGGCGAGATCCTCAGGCTCCAGCATATCGAGGCGCTGTATGCGCACGCGGCCCGACGCGGCGTCGTCGAGCCTTAGGGTCACTGACTCCAAGTTGCTGCGAGTGTGTCGGCTGTAGCGCGGCTGCTGCGACCTGATCCATTCTGCCTCGAGCAGCATCGCGCCCAGTTCACCGGCGGTTTCTCGCCAATCGACGCGCTGCACTTGCGCCGCCAATTTTTGTTCGCGCGAGCCGGAGCGCGGATCGCCGAGCTGAGACAAAATCTTGCGGCGCAGCGAGTTGCTGCGGCCGATGTACAACAACGCGCCCTCTTCGCCAAGGAAGCGATAGACGCCGGGCGACTCCGGCAACTCGTCCGCCAGTCCGGCCGGCAGTTGCGCGGGCAGCTTAGGTTGGCTCAATACGGCGTGTGCTGCCGCGGCGGCAAATTCAGCCGCAGGGATTTCGCGCCGCAACTTGCTCCACAGGTCCCACAGCACCCTGGCATCCCCCAGCGCGCGGTGCCGGGCGCTGCAGCTCAAGGCATGGCGCTCGATCAGCGCATCCAAATTGTGGCGCGCGTGTTCGGGCGACAAGCGGCGCGACAGTTTAACCGTGCACAAAGCCTCCGCCGCATAGGCCATGCCCAGCTTACGAAACTCGGCGCGCAGAAAGGAATGATCGAAACGCGCGTTGTGCGCGATGAAAACCGCGCCGCGCAACTTCTCGAACACGGTCGAGGCCACATCGGCGAATAGCGGGGCGTCGGCCACCATTTCACTGCTGATGCCGGTGAAGGCCTCGATGTAAGGCGCTATCGGACACTCCGGATTGACCAGCGAGCTCCATTCATCCAAGAGTTCGCCGTCTTGCACTCGGACGATGCCGATTTCGGTGATTCGGTCATAGGCGGCATTGCCACCCGTGGTTTCCAAATCAACGAATACGAGGGTGTCAGCCGCGTCCATCAAGCGACAGCAACGGATAGTATAGGTCGGGCCGCCGGTCGCGAAATACGCCCCACGCCTGCCGATAACGGCGCACCTCGTCCAAGTCGAACGACGCGGTCAGCACCGATTCGCTCTCCCGATCCGCCTCGACGAGCTTTTCACCCGTCGGCGAGGCGATGAACGAAGAGCCGTAGAAGGTCATCGTGTATTTTTCGCCTTTCTCGGTGCCGATGCGATTTGAGGCCACCACAGGCATGACATTGGCTGCCGCGTGACCCTGCATGGTGCGCTGCCAGTGGCCGCTGGAATCGATGCTGGCATCCTGGGGTTCCGAACCGATGGCCGTGGGATAGAGCAGGATCTCGGCGCCCATCAACGCCATGGAGCGCGCCGCCTCGGGAAACCATTGATCCCAACAAATCGCGACGCCCAATTTTGCGTAGCGTGTGGCGAATACTTTGAAGCCGGTGTCGCCGGGCGAGAAATAGAATTTTTCGTGATACCCCGGCCCTTCCGGAATATGCGATTTGCGATAGCTGCCGAGGACCGAGCCGTCGGCATCGACGACCGCGATGGAATTGTAAAACGCATTGTTGGCGCGCTCGAACACGCTGATCGGCAACACCACGCCGAGTTCGCGTGCGACGTTGCGGAAATGTTCGACCGCCGGATGTCCTTCCAGCGGCAAAGCAAGCTCGAGGTGCCGGGCCAGGTGATCCTTGCAAAAATACGGCGTCTCGAACAACTCTTGCAGCAGGATCACCTGAGCGCCCTTCGCCGCAGCCTCGCGCACGAGTTTCTCGGCGCGCGCGATGTTGGCGTCGCGATCCCAACTGCAGGCCATTTGCGTGGCCGCTACGGTTACCATGTTCATAGGGCTGTATATGCTACCTGATCTCAGAATTTCCACTTCGGACGGGGTCGCATCGGCCCCGTCGATTCGGCGCGCCAACGCCTAGAAACTCGGGGGCGAGCTGGCGCTGACAATTTCGCATTCCTCGCGCCCGAGGTTGCGAAACCGATGCGGCACAGAACTCTTGAAATAATAAGCATCACCCGCGCCCAATACGCGTGATTCGCCGCCAACGGTCAATTCGATCTTCCCCTTCACGACGACGCCGCCTTCCTCGCCCGCGTGAGTCAGCATTTCCTCCCCGGTATCCGCATTGGCCGCGTAGCGCTCGTGCAGGATCGACATGCTGCGTTGGGCCAAGCGGCCGCCGACGAGGCGCAGCTCCACACTGGCTGTGCCGATATTCGCGAGTTCTTCGCGCGGGAAAAAAACCTGCGGTTTTCCGCCCAAATCCAAGGTGAAGAAATCGGCCAGCGCCATCGGAATGCCGTCCAGCACTTTTTTGAGCGAGCTAACCGAGGGACTGACTCGGTTTTGTTCGATCAAGGAAATCAAGCCGTTGGTCACGCCCGCGCGCTTGGCTAATTCACGCTGCGACAGACCGTACATCTGCCTCACGGCCTTCAAGTGGCTGCCGACGTCTATACTCATAGTGTCTATTATAATAGACGGTTTTGGCGACTGTAGCGCCAAAATTGAGCTTAGTGTTGATTTTCCTTATCATCTAACCGCCCCCGCTCCTCGTAAAGGACCTAATGCCATGAATGCCCGCCTTACCCCCGCCGCTGCGACGAATCCCGAACTCGATGCATTTTGGATGCCGTTCACGGCCAATCGACAATTCAAGGCGAATCCGCGCCTGCTGGCGCGCGCCAAAGGCATGTACTACACGACCGCGGATGGCCGCGAGGTGCTCGATGGCGTCGCGGGTCTATGGTGCGTGAACGCGGGGCACGGACGCCGCGAAATCACCGAGGCGGTCACCCAGCAGCTCGAGACCATGGAGTTTGCGCCGACCTTTCAAATGGGTCATCCGATCGCATTCGAACTGGCGAACCGGCTGGCGAAGATTGCGCCGCCCGGTCTGGACCGAATCTTCTTTACCAATTCGGGTTCGGAATCCGTGGATACCGCGCTGAAAATTGCCATTGCCTACCACCGGGCGCGCGGGGCGGGGCAGCGCACGCGGCTGATTGGCCGCGAGAAGGGCTATCACGGTGTGGGTTTTGGCGGGATGTCGGTCGGCGGCATGGTCAACAACCGCAAGTTTTTCGGCTCATCCATGTTGCCCGGCGTGGATCATCTGTCACATACGCTGGACCACGAGCACAATGCGTTCTCGCGCGGCATCCCGCAGTGGGGCATGCATCTGGCGAATGAACTGGAACGCCTGGTCGCCCTGCACGATGCCTCGACCATCGCGGCGGTGATCGTGGAGCCGATTTCGGGCTCGGCCGGTGTGGTGCTGCCGCCGGCCGGCTATCTAAAGCGCCTACGAGAAATCTGCGACAAGCACGACATCCTGCTGATATTCGACGAAGTGATCACCGGCTTCGGCCGCGTCGGCAAACCCTTTGCCGCGCAGGCTTTCGATGTCACGCCGGACCTGATCACCACCGCGAAAGGCTTGACGAACGGTGCGATACCCATGGGCGCGGTGTTTTCTCAGCGCAAGATTTACGACGCGTTCATGCAGGGACCGGAGAATTCGATCGAGCTGTTTCACGGCTACACCTACTCAGCTCACCCGGTCGCATGCGCCGCGGCCCTGGCGACCCAGGACATCTATGCGAAGGAAGGCCTGCTGACGCGGGCCGCGACCTTGAGCGCGCCATGGGAAAATGCCGTGCATTCCCTGCGCGGCCTGCCGCATGTCATCGACATACGCAACTACGGCTTGATCGGCGCCGTGGAATTGGAGCCGCGCCAGGGAAAGCCTGGGACACGCGGCTTTGATGTGTTCCTCAAGTGCTTCGAGCGGGGTGTGATGGTGCGTCAGACCGGCGACACCATCGCCATGTCGCCGCCCCTGGTGATCGAGCCCAAGCAGATCGAACGCATCATCGAAACTCTAGGCGCGGTGATTCGCGAGGTCGAGTAGGTCGCGAGGTCGAGTAGATCGCGAGGTCGGTTCGCGAGGGCGCCTGCGCCCTCAGGTTTTCGGCTCGAAAATCGCGTACCACTTTTTGCAGGGCTCGCTCACTTCCCACACGCCCTCGAAGCCTGCGGGAACCACGAACGCGTCCCCAGCCTTCAGTTCGTGCTTCTCTCCGCTCACCGACTCGATGCGAATGCGGCCTTCCATGATCACGCAGAATTCGTGTTCGGTGTAGCGCACGCGCCATTTGCCGGCGGTGCTGGTCCAAATTCCGCAAAAAAATTCGCCCCTCGCGTCGGTGTATTGATTCGATACCCGGGTGCGCGGAATGCCGGCGAGAATATTTTCATGCGACGGATTCGCAGACTCTCCGGTCTGATATCGATCCAGAACCACGATCTTGGGCGGCACGCTCATCCGCTATCGTAGGCTGAGGGTGCGCGCGGAAACAAGTGCGGCCCAGAGCACCATGCTCCGGGCCGCCGCCGCCTCGATTTAGTTTTCACCCGTCACTCATTCTTGCCGACCTGGGCGACCGCAGCGCCGGATTCCATCTGCAGCGTCAGCCGGACGCGCCGCTCCATGGCATAGCCGTCGCTGTCCTCAGCCGTGCTCTGGCTCTTGCCATAGGCATTGACTTCGAGCGCTTCATCGCTGACCCCCGAAGCCAGCAACAGGTCGCGCACCGCGTTGGCTCGGTCCTGCGAGAGCTTCATATTGGTGTCAATCGTGCCGCGCGGGTCCGCATAGCCATCGACACGAATTTTCAGCTCAGGGGACTTCGACACGGCTTGCGCCAGCACTTGAATCTGATGCGCGATATCCGGCGTGATCTCCGCGCTGCCGGTGCGGAACAGCACATCGCCCTGCAAGCCATCGAGTACTTCCGAGGCGTCCTCCTTCGCGCTCTGGGCTGTTTGCACGCTCTGCGAGAGATCATCGAGCTTGGCGCTCAAGGTCTGGTTGGTTTCCACCAGCTGGCTCTTTTCACCCAGCAAGGTCGATTTTTCGCTCTGCAGCTGCGATTTGTCGGTTTCCAACAGGGCCACTTGCGTCTCGGCCTTTTTGGCGTCGCTGGCGCGATGGACTCGATTGCCGAGCCATGCGCCAAGCCCGGCGCCCACGACCGCGCCAATTGGACCTGCTGCAAATGCGCCGATCACCGCTCCGGCCACGAATCCGGCCGGCTCCTGAGGGGGCCGCGGTTTTGGATCGTCGGCAAAGGCCGCGGTGCTGAGGCCGATCAACCCTATCGTCCACACCCATTTGGAATACCTGGAATATCTGCTGCTCATGACAAACTCCTCGCTGCTCGCCATTCGGGGCGACGACCGCCGTCCCATGGAGCCATTACGGCCCCGCATTCGGGCAGTCAGACGATGGAGTCGTGGCAAATCATGGCGACGCCGCGACGAATTGCAGGAGCGCCGGTCCTTTAGCTCAAGCTTTCAGCGAGAAGGGGGTGAAGTTGGTGCCGATGTCGTAGTAGTCCTCTTGTTCGGCCTTCTTGAGGAAGGCGACCACGCGATAGGTCAAGGGCGTTGCCACGATTTCCCAGCCGCTTTTCAGCGCGTATTGGGTAAACATGATCAGGGTTAAATGGGCCAACGGCATGCGGCCGTAGAACGCCACAAAATAAAAAATCACCGAATCCACCAGCTCGCCGCACAGAGTCGAGCCGACGATGCGCGTCCACAGCCAGCGTCCCTGGGTCCAGATTTTCATTTTGGCGAGCACATAGCTATTGACGAAGGTGCCGCAAAGAAATGCCAGAGTCGACGCCACCACAATGCGCGGCGTGTTCCCGAAAATCGTTTCCACCGCACCCTGATCCGCGAGCGACCTCGCCGAGGGCGGCAAATGCACCACCACCGCCGCCATCAGGGATGCAAACGCCAGGGCCGCAAATCCCGCCCAAACGACGCGCCGATCGCGGCCGTAGCCATACACCTCCGTCAGGATGTCGCCGAAAATGTATGAGATTGGGAAGAACAAGACGCCGGCGAGAAAGGTCACGCTGCCGCCAAATGGCAGGGAAATGGTGGTCTCTTTTGCGGGCCCAATCAGATTGGAACACAGCAGTACGCAGACATAGGCGGCCATGACGAAGTCGTAGTACTTGAATTGCCGGTTATGCGATCCGGTGGTCATAGCCCCTCAGTGTAGCCGGCTGGCTGACGGAATTGCCGGCGATATGTAAAGCCGGTTGCACTGCGGCGCCCTACTGTCGTGTTTTGGCGAAGACATCACATCAGGAACGGGGCCGGTACGGTAGATATAGGGTATTCACCTTAAGTAGCGGATCTATGGAGCAGGGCAAACCCTTGATGCAATCGGAGAGTCCGCTTGTCGATTTTGATGCCATCTGTCAAAAAGTGCGCGCGGCAGTCGAACCCAATCGTACCCATGCCGTTTCGTTGCACGATGAGACGGGCGATGTGCTATGGCTGAGCGAGAGCTCGATGGGGCCGGACGAGCACAATGCGGTCCGTGAGGCCGCCGAAGCGTTTGGCAATCCCGCCGCCGCACCGATCCTATCTTTCGATCTGGGCGATTCGAAGTCCGCCGTGATGGTGCGAGCGGTCAATGCACGACGCGCAATCGTCGGATTGATCATGATCGTGATGGACACGCGCATCGTCGCGCAAGGCGCGCCAAAACTGATGACGCCGAAATTGCAGCGGGCGTTGGTCCAGTTCGCCGGGATGCGTCCGGATCGCGCGCCTGCGGCCCCGCCCGAACCGCCGCCGAGTCCCAGCGCGCCGACCCCATCGCCGCAGGGATCCCGCAGCGCGCCGCCGAAGGCCGCGCGCACTCCGAGCACGCCGTCGGCCGCTGCGCCGCTCTCGGTCGGTCCAAAAACCATCGCCGCGCAGCTCGAGCAGATCGTCTCGCGCGGCACGGTGCGTACACACACGCTTGACCCTGCAACCGTCTCGCGTCCCGCCAGCTATGTCAGTCATGTGGGCGCCGCCCGTACCGCGAGCGCCAGTCCAGCCCCGAGTGCCCCTCACGCGGCCAGTGCCCCTCACGTAGCGAGCGCTTCGCGCGCGGCGAGCCCCTCACACGCGCCAAGGCCCGCGGCGCCGCCACCAGCGCCCGCACGCCCCGCGGTCGCCGTGGAACCACCTGCGGAAGAGCTGGCGGAAAAGCAGCCGGCACACAAAGGAGTCCCGCCGGAAATCGATCGCCTCAACGCGGCGATGCGCAAGAGTCCCATCGTGCTGCATGTGCAGCGCCTCGTGCCCCTAAGCAAGGGCAGTCAATTGAAACGCTACGAAGTTCTGCTGCGCTCTGGATCGGAGGAGGCGCCCAATTCCGCGCCGCATGCGATGCTGAAGGCGGCTGTCGAGAACGGCTTAGGCTCGATGATTGACCGCCGGGTCGTCACCGAACTCATTGGCTGGCTGGTACGCCATCCGGATACCTGGCACGCAAACGAGGTCATGTTTTCCGTGAACCTAACCACCACGGCGCTGCACGATGAGCACTTCATCAAGTTCATCGAGCTGTGCCTGGCCAAGTCTTCGCTGCCCAAGGGGACGATCGCATTCGAAATCGACGCACCCACAGCGCTCGTCCTGGCGGACAAGATCAGCGATGTGGCAACGGCGCTGCATCGCCTGGGCTGCCCGCTGGTGCTTGATGACTTCGCGCTGCGCACCGAGTGCTTTGAGCTGTTGCGCCTGCCCGGCGTGCGCTACGTGAAACTGGCCTCGGATCTTACCGCGAGAATGCGCAGTGACAAGGTATCGCAGGCAGCGATCACCGCTGTCGTGCAGATGGCGCGGGTTCTAGGCATGCACACCGTCGCGAAACGCACCGACACCGCTGCGGAACAGGAATGGTTGACCGCGCTTGGCGTGGACTTCGTTCAGTCGAACGCCATCTCGCCCGCTGTCGCCATCGACAGCTTGCACAAGCCCGCACGCACTAAAATCTAGTTTCCGCGGGATACGTGTTGGGCTGGCGGGCTCCAGCCACCGAGTGCCTTGACCAAGAACACCGCCGTGAAATCGGCACGAGACTCCGCGCGCCGCGGATCGACGGCACTTGCAAATCATTGGAAACAAAGCAAACTACACCTGTCTGCAACGAGACACCGGAACCGGGCTAAGTGTTTTGTTAGTCCCATGAGGTTCGGTTCCGGTTCCCGTTAAGGTCCACGCCATGACATTCACCGCACTAATAGCTGTCTGCGCGCTCTTCGGTCTCCTATTCTTCATCGCCGCGATCCGTCGCTTGCGCCGGCGGCGGGTCTTGGGAGGAATGGCACATGGGGCCGCCGCGCTCATATTCTTGCTGGCCGCGGTCTGCGCGGTCCTGATCGGCACGAATTTGCGCAGCTATCAACGGCTGGCATATGAACAACCTGCTGGAGAGTTGCAACTGACAAAGGATGGGGACCGGCAATTCGACGCCGTTTTAACCTACCCAGACGGCCAGCACGCTAGTTTTCCCCTGCGCGGCGATGAATGGCAAGTCGATGCGCGAGTCCTGAAATGGCATGCCTTTGCCAATCTGGTGGGATTCGACGCCGCTTACCGTCTGGAGCGCATCAGCGGCCGCTATACGCGCCTGGAGGATGAGCGCAGTCTGCCGCGTACCGTTTACGATTTGCATGGGCCTGGCCGCATCGATCCTTGGGAATTGGTGCACCGTTATCGCTCATGGGTGCCCTGGCTGGATGCGCTCTATGGGAGCGCCACGTTTCTGCCCATGGCGGACGGTGCTCTATACGAAATCAAGGTGTCGCAGAGCGGGCTCGTAGCGCGGCCCCTAAATCAAGCGGCGCGAGAAGCGGTCGGCAGCTGGCACTAAGGATCCGCATGAAACGATTCACAGTCACCGAAAAGATTCTGGGCGCGGTGCTCGGGCTTTTGCTGATTGCGGCCGGCATCGCCTGGTGGAAGACCGCACCGCCCGCACTGCACGCTACAAAAGGCAATGCGGCGATAACGTCCACCGATCTTGTGGATCAAAGCACATACACAACGGCGCAACGCTTGGCGCAACTGGCGATCGCACCCGAGGAGCAGTCTTTCAGCCAATCGGCGCTGCGAATCGCCGACCATGAACTGGATCTGGCCTTCACCGAAGCGCTTCGCGATGTCGAAGCGCACCCACCCGCGCTGAATTCCGAGGCAGCGGCCATTCAAGCGCGCATCGCCAAATCTCAGGCCCTGCTCAGCACCGATCAACAGCAAGTAGATGGCCTCACGGCCGCACTCGCGCAAGCCAAGACCGATCAGAAGGACAAGATCCAAGACCAATTGGATCTTGCGCAATCTCAATTGGAATTGGACAAGGACGAATTGGACGAGTCCAACCAAAACATGGTCGAGGCAGGCGGCAATCCGCGGCAGCAGATCGAATCGATGGTGCAGGAGCATGACGCGCAGACCAAGGCGCATCCGACTCCACCGGCCGCACAGGCTGCCCAGGAGCAGGGAGGTTCAATCGGGAAATTTCGCAACTGGTGGCAGCTGAGACAGAAAGAACAGGCCCTAGAAGCCGCGGGATACGCGGCGTCGCAGAAGGCTCAAGCACTCGGCGCCAGGCACACGGCGTTGGCGAGCGGACTCGACGCCACCAAGGGGAGCATTCCCGAACTCGCTCTGCACACCAAGGCGGCAAAAGATACCGGCCAGGCGACGCCCCAAACGCCTCCCCAGACGCCTCAGGTACAACGGACACACGAGGACGCCGCGTCGTTGGTCGGACGCACCAAGGCAATTGCTGCAGATCAAACGATATTGACGCTGATCAATCGACGCATCGCGGATCAAAACCAGCTCGCACGCGCGTACAGCCAGTGGGCTTCAGTCGTAGCACTGCAGTCTCAAAAACTCGCTCATGGGATGCTGCTCGATGCGTTGATCGTCATCGGCGTATTGATTCTATTGTTATTGCTCGACGGCTGGCTGCAGCACTTGTTGGACAGGCCGAAACTGGATCGGCGACAGGTCGAAACCCTGCGCAGCATCACCCGCATGAGCTTGCGCGGCATCGCGGTGGTGATCATTTTGTTGGTGGTCATCGGCATACCGAGCCAGTTCGCCACCACGATCGGCCTCGTCGGCGCGGGCCTCACGGTGGCGTTGAAGGATTTTATCGTGGCCTTCTTCGGTTGGCTGGTGCTGATGGGACGCAATGGCATCCGCCTCGGCGACTGGGTGGAAATCAATGGCGTCAGCGGTGAAGTCACGGAACTCGGCATGTTTCACACGGTGCTGCTGGAAACCGGCAATTGGAGCGATTCCGGACATCCGACGGGCAGACGCGTGACCTTCACGAATAGTTTTGCCATCGAAGGGCACTACTTTAATTTTTCAACATCCGGGCAGTGGCTGTGGGACGAACTGCAGGTGGTTGTCCCCATGGGACGCGATCCCTACCCCATCGTCGAGGCTATAACCAAACAAGTGGTGCAAGCGACCGCCGACAGCTCGCAACAAGCCGAACAAGAGTGGCAGCGCGCGGTTCCCGCTCAACGCGGCAAATCATTTTCGGGTACGCCCGGCGTAAATGTAAAGCCGGTGGTCGGGGGCGTGGAAATCTCGGTGCGCTATATCACGCGCGCCAACGAGCGCTACTTGGTGCGGGCGAAACTCTATCAGCAAGCCGTGGATCTTCTGGGCGCCAAACCCGCATCACCGACGTAGGCCTTGTCATGTTTCCGGTTGCAGTCCGGTCTCATCTGCAGGACATAGGGAGATTATGAAATGCGCCTATTGATCGATTGGCTTATTGCTTGGCCGGAACGCGTCGCCCAACATCTGATGTGGCTTGCTCCCCTGTTCGCCCGCATCACGGTCGGCTGGGTGTTTTTGTTGAGCGGCTGGGGCAAGCTCAACAACTTGCCGCAGGTGACCGAGAATTTCATCGGCTGGGGAATTCCCTTCCCGCACTTCTTTACGCCGCTGACATCGGGTATCGAATTTATTGGCGGATTGTTTCTACTGCTGGGATTGTTGACGCGCATTTCAGCCGGAGCGCTGGGCGTAACCATGATTGTGGCGATCAAAGCGGCGAAATGGGGCGATGTCGATTCGCTCGAAACTTTGCTCGGATTTGACGAATTTGAATACCTCGCCCTCTTCCTATGGCTTGCTATCGCTGGAGCCGGGGTCGTTTCGCTGGACTACTTGCTGATGAAAATGACGCGGCGGCCGGCGCAGGCGTAAGCATAAGGCATAAGTACTGGGATTGGGTGTCCGCTATAATGCGGACCTGCCCCGTCGCCGGCTTAGCACAGTGGTAGTGCAACGGTTTTGTAAACCGTAGGTCGGGGGTTCGAATCCCTCAGCCGGCAAACCCCTGCACGGGTGCATTCCGGGCACATGGGTACCTATGTGCCCGGAATGGAGTGTTACTTATGAGCCGGTAAGCTCACAAAAAGTTCTCGAGCGCCATTCGGTGCCGATTTGCCATGCGGTCGAACCCACGACATAAAAAATCGGGTTCGACGACGCCACGCAGTGGCGGCGATCGCCCGTTAGGGCGACCCGGAGGGCGAGCCGCGCAGCGCGGAGAAATCCCTCAGCCGACAAGCCAAAATCAATAGTATCAATGTGTTACTGACATCTGCAGCTAACACGGCCCAGTTAGCGCCCCGGCGCTCTGGCTGGCATGGACACCAATGGTATGATCTGATCACACTACTGGTGCGTTGCGTACGGGATCATTATGGCGACTGTCCGCAAGACTATTACGTTGACGGATCAGCAAGATGACTGGATCAAGGCGCAGGTCGAAGGTGGCGACTACACCAACGATAGCGAATACATCCGTGATCTTATTCGGCGAGAACAAGAGCGCGGCGCAGAGATCGAGAAGATTCGCTCGGCCTTGATCGAGGGTGAAAAAAGCGGAAAGCCAAAGCGCTTCGATGCAAACGCCTTCAAGCGTAGGCTCCGTCGCGTGAATGGCTGAGTACCGACTTTCCCCCGCCGCCGAGCGCGACTTGGAAGCCATCTGGAAATACACGCGTCGTGAGTGGGGACCAGAGCAGGCTGAGCGCTACACCGACCTGCTGACCGCCGCCTTCCGGGTCTTGGCTAAGCGCCGAAGTCCGCTCCGACGTGTGATCATATTCGACCGGGCTATCGCCGCCGCAATGTCGAACGGCATATGATTTATTTCCGCCTCACCGACTACGGCATCGCGATTGTTCGCATCCTTCATGAACGGATGGATGCGCCGCATCACTTATAGCGCCTGTAGCTGGGTGGCTGGCGGTAATCGGCCAGACTGAGACATTCGAAGAGCCGGAATTCCCACCTCGAAGCGGCCCGCTCGCGGGTGCGTGTAGGTGAGTAGCATGCGCGGTCGAAGGCCGATTCCATTGAAGCGCTACATACTGTTGCGGTCTGGCGGGTTTTCGCCGGATTTTCTGTTAATTATAAATGCAACGGGACAGAAGCCTGCACCAATAACAGCAGCCTTACCTGGATGACATTCTGGAGTATGAGTTGACAACTCCGCAAGCCACACGGCCAATCGACTAGTGTCACTTGACGTGATGCGAGGTCTAATCGTTGCAGCGATGATCGTCGTCAACTTTTCGCTGGGCGAGGACGGGTTTGAACAGTTTTCCGTCTACCCCACCCTCGTTCACGCCGAGTGGATAGGATTTACATTCGCCGACTTTGTATTTCCCGCCTTTCTCTTCATGGTTGGAATGTCGATCTCCTTGACCGCTCGCAGCAGCGCCAGTCTTGATTCACCGTCGATTCGACAGATTTGTATGCGGACGCTGCGTCTTTTTACTCTTGGCTTCTTGTTGAGCAACTTCCTGTATCAATGGATACACGACTGGGCTTTCGACGGCCGCTTTGTAATCATGGGTGTACTACAGAGAATTGGTCTTTGCTACGCCGTCGCGGCCATACTTTCGCGAACATTGTCAGCACGTACTCTCGCAGTTGTAGCGGGTGCCCTTTTAATCCTTTATTGGCCGCTGACGCTGATACCCACTCCGGATCACCGGTACGTGAACCTGGCTGTGCCGGGCATGAATTTCGTTGCATGGGTTGACCGCACTTTGCTCGGACGCCACGTCTGGGTGGCGGGCCCGTCCGGCTATGACACAGCAGGTTTACTGAGCACGCTCCCCTCGATCGCGCAAAGCTTGCTTGGCGTCGTTGCAGGGCGAATCTTCAGCAAAGATGCGGGGACCACCAAGGGGTTAGCAAGGTTCTTTGTCGTCGGCGTGTTCCTGTCGATCGCCGGCCTCATTTGGGGACTCTACTTTCCGATCATAAAGTCACTATGGACGAGCAGCTTTGTACTACTTTCGACGGGGTTGTCGATCATGCTCCTCGCTATCTGCCAGGCGCTCTTCAGTGCAGATAACCCGGTGGTGCACTTTTGTGTAGTGTTCGGGCGCAACGCCACCTTGGCTTACGCGCTGCAGTTTGTTTTGGATACGGTCGTCTTGCTACCAATCGTGCGCTCCTTATATCAATTGCTGCTCTCTTTGACTTCGCCTCCGTTCGCGAGTCTCTGTATAGCCATGGTGTTCATGATTCTGATTTGGGCCCCCATAGCGGTCCTCAATCGTCAAAATCGAAGCGTCCGCATTTGAACTTATCGACCGGAAAGGCTCTGGCCTGTTTTATCATCGATGATCTTGCCCCACCCGATTGCTGACGTTCGTATCCGTCCGCTTCGGGTCCGCGAGCACTCATTGGTCTTTCTTCCATAGCCGGAGCACTTCCGCTAGGGTATTGCGATGATCGACGAACGCCTTCGTTACAGACTGTGGAAGGAAAAGCTTGGCTCGTTGCAAGCACAACACGCGCGGGACGATTCCGATTTAGCGCTCGCCTCGGAACTGTGGGCCACCTATGATGGCGGGCCAGGCAACAACCTGAAAGTATTCCCCTTTCACTCGGATGTTTGGACTAAATCCGCGGTGCCTCATCGACCAAACGCGAGCTGCGCTGGCCGGTGAAATAGCTCCAGAACCATTGGTTCTGCACGCGGCGCCGATTCTGCAACTGCGGCAGGAACATGATGTGAATAAACGCCCAGATAAACCAAGGAATAATTCCTGCGAGCTTGATTTGGCCTGACTCCATGATGGCAAAATTTTTGCCGATCACCGCCATGTTGCCCTTATCGAAGTATCGAAAAGGACGAGGGGGTTTGCCGGCGCTGAGCTCTCTTGCGATCCACCTTCCGACGTATCGGCCTTGCTGGATTGCGACCTGCGCCACTCCCGGCAATGGTCGACCATCCTGTATCAAGGTCGCGGCATCGCCTACGACGAATATCCCGCGCGCATCGGCGACGTTCAAAACTGGGCCGACGCATGCCCGGCCGGCTCGGTCGGTCGCTACGCCGAGCATCTTGACGATCGGCGACGGCGAGACGCCTGCTGTCCACAAGACCGTGCCGCTTTCGATCCTCTTTCCGCCGACCGTCACGCCTTGATCGTCGATGTGTTCGACCATTGCGCTGGTGATCACTTTCACGCCGAGCTGGGCCAGGCGTTGCGCCGCCTTTAGCGAGGAGGATTCGGCGAAGCTCGGCAGCACGCGCTTCGCGCCATCGAGCAAAACAATCGACGTAGCGGCAGGATCGATCCGCCGAAAGTTAGCGCGCAAGGTGGTTTTGGCCATTTGCGCGATCGATGCCGCCAATTCCACGCCGGTCGGTCCCGCGCCGACTAAGACGAATGTCATGAGCCGCCTCCGTTCGTCTTCGTCGTCAGTGGATTCCGCCAATTCATAGGCGCTTAATATTCTTGATCGAATTGATTGCGCGTCCGTGATGGTCTTCAGGCAAGGCGCATATTTCGCAAACTCGTTGTGGCCGAAATAACTCGATTGCACTCCCGCAGCCACTACCAAATAGTCAAAGGCTACCTTCTTGTCTCCCGCGCCTGGATACTTGATCTCGACAGTTCGGGATGCCAGGTCGACACCGATGACTTCAGCTAGCAGTACGGACACGTTTTTTTGTCGCGCTGACAGCTGCCGAATCGGCGCGGCGACATCGGCAGGTGCGAGGACCGCCGTTGCCACCTGATACAAAAGTGGTTGGAAGATGTGATGGTTGCGACGATCGATGACCGTGACATCGGCTTCGCAGTGCCGCAATGCTTTGACGGCCGCAATGCCGGCGAAGCCGCCGCCGATGATCACGACATGCGGTCTTTTGCTTTGCGGTTGTAAAATGCCAAACGACTCGCTCATTGTTTTGCTCTCGTTAGTTACCATCGTGTGAGGTACCGGACGCATCAGCCCGCTTTGGCATCCCTTGCGTCCGCCTGAAACGCCTTCTCTGTTCTGATCCGAAGCTCGAGGAGGCCGAGCAGCATTTCGTCACGTTCTGCCGCCAGCGAGTCGATGGAGCGTGAGCCGACTTCCGTATGAACGCTGTCAATGAGCTTCTTTTGGACTTCGGGCGTCAATACTGGGTTGCCGAGAGTCTTCCACCAAGCTGTCATGGGTCGGGTGAATTGTTCGAAAAAATGCTCGATGCCGCCTTCACCGCCGCCCAAGTGATTGAGAAGCATGCTGCCCATGAGACCCCAGCGCAGGCCCGGTCCCCAGCATAATGCGGTATCGGCGTCGGTGGCGCTGACAACGCCTTCGGCAACAAGATAGTAAACCTCCCGACTTAAGGCGGCCTGCAGACGGTTGGCGACATGCCCTGGCATCTCCTTGCGAACTCGAACCGTCCGCCTTCCAATGCTGTCGTAGAATTCCGCGACACGCTGAATGGTCTCCTCGGAGGTCTTGGCGCCTCCCACGATTTCGACCAGAGGGACGAGATGCGGCGGATTGAAGGGATGGCCGATGACGCAGCGCTCCGGATGGGAGCGGCAGCCTAGTTGGATTTCGCTCATCGTGAGTCCGGATGAGCTCGACGCAATGATCACCTCCGGCGGCAACAGATCATCCAGCTGCCCATAAAGCTTTTGCTTGAAGTCGAGGCGCTCGGGGCCATTTTCCTGAACAAGATCCGCACCGGCTACCGCGGCCTCGATCTTGGGGGTGAACGACAATTTGGACAGTGATGCACCAGGTGCGAGGCCCAATCTCTTCAGGGCGGGCCATGCTGCGTCAACAAATCGCTTCAAGGCGGCCTCTGCATTAGGCGCGATATCGCTCGCCACGACTTCCAGGCCTTTGGCGAGATACAGCGCCGCCCAGCTCGCGCCGATGACGCCAGTGCCGATGATCGCGACGCGACGAATGGGCTTAAGGTTCGACATACTCAGATCTCCTGTTGATCAAATTAAAATCTCGGTTTGGCAGGATTGTTGGTTAGAAGGCGAACACAGTCACGGTGGACGCCAAGCTCGCGCAGGTTCCTTTGCCTTCGGGACAGCGCCGTTCGCATGCAATGCCTCGATTTCGCTCGCGTTGAACCCGAGTTCCTCGAGAACCTCCTCGTTGTGTTCTCCCAGCGCCGGGGCGCGCCTCGCCGACACCTTGGTGACGCCATGCACTTGAATGGGACTGCTGATCGTCGCGCCCATCTTGCCGCCTGCGCCCTCAAGCGGAACGACAATGTCATTCTGTCGCAGCTGGGGATCCTCGATGACCTCTTGCGGTCCTCGCACGGCGCCGAACGTGACGTGAACGCCGTTGAAGACCTGGTACCAATGCGTCATCGGCTGAGCAGCGAAGACTTGATCGAGAATTTCGGCCAGCTGCGGCATGTTTTGCATCAGCTTGGCCGGATCGGCAAATCGCGGATCAGTCAAAAGGTCCGCTCGTCCAATGGCGTTCGCCACCGCAGTCAACTTATCTGGTGTGACGATGAGCACAAACCAAGTGTCATCCGAAGCGCGATACACGTTGAGTGCGGCGTTGGCGGGATGCAGTCGGTCGTGCAGCCCGTAGAAGTTGGCGCCGCACAGCGCGGCCTGAATCGAAACGCTTGCCGACCAGACCCCTTGTGCGAGCAAGGACGTGGTGACATACGATCCCTCGCCGGTGCGCTCGCGGCGATACAGCGCCGTCACGATCGCGGAGTACAAGCCGACCGCGGTGGCATTATCACCGCTGCCGGCCACCGGCCACGTCGGCGGCGCTCCGGCATCACGTGTCATGGATAGCAAGCCGCTTCGTGCCCAATACGCGGTGATGTCGAATCCCGGCAGATCCGCATCGGGCCCCTTTTCGCCAAAGCCGGTGAGATCCGCATAAATCAGCCGCCGATTCCATTTCGCGACGTCATCATATTCAAGGTTGAGTCGCTTACGCGCCGGATGCGGTGTGTTGACGATGAGCACATCCGCCCACTCCACCAGCCGCCTAAGAACCAGCGGAGCACTCGGGGATTTCAGATCGAGCGAGATTCCCCGTTTGTTGCGGTTCGCCAAGTGCCAGGGATACGCGTCGCTTGATTGCGGCTGCGGCGGAATTTTGTGTCCCGCTCTCCAGGTATCGCCCGAGGGCGGTTCCACCTTGATGACGTCCGCGCCGAAGTCTGAGAGGATCACGGCGGCACTCGGTCCGGCGATGAAACTCGCCAGATCGACGACCTTGAGTCCGGAGAAAATGTTGTCGCTTGCCATCGATGTCTCCAAAGTCGTCAAGAGCATTTCTTAGCGGCCGCGAAATTGGGGCGCGCGCTTTTCCAGGAAGGCAGAGGTGCCCTCCTTTTTGTCTTCTGTTCCGGCGCAGAGGCCAAAATAGGAAGCCTCGAGCAGCAGGCCCTCGTCCTGGCTCGTCTCCAGTCCCTTGTTCACCGCAGTGAGAGCAAACTTCACCGCCATCGGGGCGTTGCCCGAGATTTTCCTTAAGATTGCCTCGGCACGCGTGAGCAGATCCGCTGCCGGCACGATTTCGTTGACGAGTCCAATGCGGTAAGCCTCCTGCGCATCGATCATCTCCGCCGACAGGATGAGCTGCAAGGCGCGCCCCTTTCCCACCAAGCGCGGCAATCGTTGCGTGCCGCCGCCGCCCGGGACGAGCCCGAGTGTGACTTCCGGCTGGCCGAACTTCGCCGTGTCCACTGCGATCCGGATCGTGCACGCCATTGCCGTCTCGCAGCCACCGCCAAGCGCGAAACCATTGACCGCCGCGATCACGGGCTTGCCGAGGTTCTCGATGAGATCGAGGACCTGTTGCCCGAAACGGCTGGCCCGCTCCGCGTCGAGCGCGGTGGCTTTGCCAAGCTCGCTGATGTCGGCGCCCGCGATGAATGCTTTGTTGCCCGCGCCCGTCAGGATGACGCCGTGTACCGCGACGTCATCGCGCGCGTCCTCGATTGCCGTTCGAATGTCCGCCCAGGTCGGCGTGTTCAAGGCGTTGAGCACCTTGGGCCGATTGACGGTCACGTAAGCGATGCCGTCCTTCTTCTCGTAGAGCACATTTGCGAGCCTGAGCGTCGCTGCGGGCTGTATCTCGGCTACCGGCGCATCTGTCATGTCTTCTCCTGTATACGTGGCGGCTGATGAACAGTGCCCTTTAGACAAAAGCGCTCAGTCCGGTGACCGCTTTGCCGAGGATGAGGTTCTGGATCTGGTACGTACCTTCGTAGGAGTAAAGCGCCTCGGCGTCGGCGAAAAAACGCGCTGCGTTGTAGTCTGCGACGATGCCGTTGCCGCCAAGCAGCTCGCGGGCCCAGGCAACGGTCTCGCGGCACTTAGCCGTGGCAAATCCTTTTGCAAGCGCCGCATGAGCGTCCGTCAACTTGCCTTCGGCGTGTAGCTGCGCCTGGCGCACGATCAAGCACTGCGAAGCTGTGATGTTGGCGATCATCTTCGCGAGCAGATCCTGCACCAGCTGGAACGAACCGATCGGCTTGCCGAACTGCAGACGCTCTTGGGCATACTTGAGGGCCGTCTCGTAGGCACCCATGGCGCATCCGGTCGCCATCCATGCAACCGCATAGCGCGTCATTTTCAGCACCTTGGCGGTGTCGCGGAACGAGTTGCCGCCCTGCAGGCGGTTAGCCTCCGGGACCCGAACGTCCCTCAGCGTAATGTGACCGTTCTGCACAACCTTGAGCGCAATCTTGTTCTGGATTTTTTCGACGCTGAAGCCGGGGGTGGTCTTGTTCTCGACGATGAATCCCTTGACCTGATTGTCGGTGAGATCACGCGCCCAGATGACGGAAACGTCGCACCAAGGCGCATTGCCGATCCAGCGCTTCTCGCCATTGAGGATCCAGCTGTCGCCCTCGCGCTTCGCTGTCGTCGTGAGGCCTCCGGAGGCGCCGGAACCCACGAGCGGCTCAGTGAGGCCGAAGCAGCCAATCTTCTCGAAGCGCGCCATCGATGGCAGCCACTTCTGCTTCTGCTCTTCCGATCCGTCGATATAGATCGAGCCCATCGCCAGGCCATCGTGCACGCCAAAGAACGTCGCGAACGACGGGTCGATGCGCGCAATCTCCATCAGCACAAAGCCTAATAGCGCCTCGCTTCCGCCGGCGCAGCCGTATCCCTGCATTCCAAGTCCGCCAATACCCAACCCCTCTACACCGGGCAGCAATTCGAAGGGAAAGGCGTCATTCACCCAGTATTTCGTGATGACGGGCGCGACTGTGGCCTCCATGAACGCGCGCACCTTCTTCACCGTCGCGAGTTCCTCGGCGCCCAAGGTTTCATACACCTCGTAGAAATCGCTATTCGGCGCGGGCAACGCCTTCGGTTGCTTCGTTGGCTTTGCGGTTACGGTCGCGGTTGCAGGTGTCATCATCTATGCTCCTGTCTCGATTGGTTTAAGGCTTACGGTATTTCAGGCTCGCGAGTGCAGCTACCAGCGGCTGCACTAATCTCTAGCAGCCCGCTGCTAAAGGGATCCGCGGCCTTGGGCTGGTGTTTGGCTCTGAATCTCTGCGTAGGCGATACCAGTAAGGTTGCCCTGGGCGAAGAGCAGCGTCTTCTGGTCTGATCCGTCGAGATTCGCGCTATAGACAGAACCTGCGAAGTCGGTGATGAACATACGGCCGCCCTTGCGATCGAGCGCAAGGCCGATGCCCTCCATTAAGTGCGTGAACAGAATCGCGGGCTCCTTGCGGACGCCAGGCGAAATGTCCATGGGCGCACAGTTCACCGTATTGCCGCGCGGCGGGTCCCCGCGGTCGGTCCAATAGATCATCCGGTTGTATAAATCGAGCTCGAGGTCGATGGGCTCCGGCAAACACTCATAGAGCAGTTCGACGTCCTTGCGGTTCGTGGCTGTCTGGCCCGGCGGAATGTTTACGTTGGCGCGAAAGACGCGGCCTTCGCCGGCATTGTCGCCACCTTTTTGCGTCCAGTAGAATTTGCCATCTACGAGATCTACTGCGATGCCGACGCACCATTTCCTTGCGTCCGGGCCTGGGCGTGCATCACCCTCGCTCGTATCCACCAACGTCTCGATGTCTGAGCCATCAAGATTGGCGCGCATCACCCTCATGCCCTCACGGTCCGACCAGTAAAGCTTGCCGTTCACCTTGTCGATCTGGATTTGTTTGGGAGTGAACGTACCACCCGGCGGAACGATGGTGGTCAGGTGTTTTCCGTCGAGATCGGATCGCAGGATCGAACCGTCATTGGCTTTGAGATTGCCCATGTTCGTCCAGTACAGATGTCCCGCTGCGGCATCGACCGCCAAACCGTCGGGCAGTTTTCTTCCCTCTTCCACGATGACCTTCAAATCCGAGCCGTCTGGGTTCACCGACAACACTCGGCCCGCTGCGAGATCGAGGAAAAAAAGGCGGCCCGATACGGCGCCATCGCGCCTCGGCGCATTCGCTGGCTTTGTCACGTTGGTGCTCATGTGTACTCCGCTGCTGTCTTGCTCACGCTCGAACTCTGAGATGCGTAACTGGGCCCGTCGGCACTTTGGCCACCGGCGCGGGATTTCTTCATCCCCCAAACGGGGGGTCGGGCATCTTCGCTGCTGCGCGCGCGTCTCCAGGCCGCCGGGGTGTGCCCCGTTGTCTGTCGAAAGAGTTTGCAGAAATGCGGCTGGTCGGTGAATCCGCATCGCAGCGCTATGTCGCTCAAGGGCGCTTCGGTGTGCAGCATGTAATGAGCCGCCAACTCGACGCGTCGCCTGATCACGAAGGCATGAGGTGACTTACCGAATGTTCGCTTAAAGGCACGCGAGAAATGCGCTTCGCTGAGCTGAATATGCGCGCCGAGTTCCGCGACAAGCACCGGCCCTGTGAAATGACTATCGATGTAGTCACGCACCTTGCGCGCCTTCCAGGCGAGCAAGCCCCCTCTTCTGTCTCGATCTGCTTCCGCAACTTCGGGATCAATCTGCTTACGCAACAGTGAGGCTGCTTCAAGCAGCGCATCCTGGGCTGGGTGTACTTCGTTGTGAAGCTGACCAAGGGCTGCCTCGAGGAGCGTAATCACCCGGTGCATCCATTCGCGCGATCGTGTTGTGCCTAGGCTCGACACCGCCAGCGTCTCTCCGAGGTGTGCATCCACTAACACTGCCACTGCCTCCCTCTCCACTTCAGGAGCGATCGCGTCGCTGTCGACCTTGCCGCCTCGTTTACGATTGAGGGCGACGGCCGCCCCAGGATGCCCACGCGGCTCATGTCGCCCAATTGGGCCATCGCTGCCGAACGCTGTACCGAACATCACGATCGTGCGCGTTGACGTCCATACCCTTTCTCCCAGCTCCAAAAGCCGCTGATAAATGCACTGAGTGCAATATAGCACTCGGTGTTATGTTGTCAAGAAATTGCACTGAGTGCATTCTTAGGGAATACTTGCCGCATGAAACCGCCGAAAACGAGCCCCGCGCGGGACGTTACTGAAGGCCTTCGGGAGCGGAAACGACGCCAGACCCGCAAGGCCATCGCCGAGACTGGCCTTCGGCTGTTCCTCAAGAATGGCTACGACGAGACGACGCTCGACGAAATTGCAGCGACCGTAGACATCGCCCGGCGGACGTTCTTCTCCTACTTCGAGTCGAAAGAAGAGTTGGTCCTTACTGGTGCGGATACGGGTTTTAGCGAGGCGCTGCTAACCGCTTTCAGCGGTGTGTCACCGAAGATGGCTCCCTTCGAGGCAGTACGCGCTGAGCTGCCGCGGTTGGCGTCGCAATTCGATAGTAAGTATTCGATTGCAATCGAGGAGTTGATGCGTTCGAGCGAGGCACTTCGCCGGAGAAGGCAAGACGTCTGGGTCATATTGGAGCAAAACCTCTTCGAAGGGCTGCGGGCAGTCTGGTCCGACGAGCGCGAGACGGCACTGCGAATCGTCGCGATGGTGGGAATCGGAGTCATGCGCGTTACGTTGGACAAGTGGTGGCGCGAGCGCGGCAAGCGCCCGCCATCCACGTATTTTCGCGAGGGATTCGCAACGCTGAAATCGCACGTTTAGTTTGCCTACGTCGTCAATGACGGTTCGGCCAACGTCTCAGAATTTGCACTCGAGCGATTGAATCTTCTTTTCAGCGTCAGCCTCATTATTGGGAGGCTTGCGATTTCTGTTGCGTCGAAGCGTCATTCACCAGAGGCGGCAGAGGGTCGACACGAGTCCGCTGGCGGCCATCGCCGCGGCGTCAGGCACTGACCGGCCATCTCAAGCCATTAGACCGCGATTGGCTTCTCCGAAGCGGGCATTCGCGATACCGTACCGGCATGCAAACGACGAATCCTAGTCCCAGACTCTCTATGCGTAATGCCCTCACGGCGACATGCCTCTTTGCGTTTGCGCAGTCCGCGACGGCGCAAAGTGCATCGCCTGACGCGAACACGGATGTTTTGACTGTTCGTATTTCGGAGGATGGCGTTTGTCATTTTTTGGGCGACTCCGCGCCGTGCGAGCAACTAGGCAAGTATTTGTTGACAAAGCGACTCGCGCAAAATAGACACCTACACATCGAGGTTGATCGAGCCTCGAAATATGAGTTGGTGGCGGCGACTCTGGAATCGCTCGAAGGCACGGGTTTCAAGGTCGGTTCTTTAAACTCCGAGCCATCAACCAAGCCGGCCATCTCAGAAGGCAACTATATCGGTTACGCAACCGTCGCTGACGCCCTGGCTACACTAAAGGCGCAGGGGCTCATGCCGGTGCCCGGGATCAACGGGGAAGTTTCGTTCGCCGAGTCCGACAACAAAACGACGTGGACGTTTGTTGGGAAAGGCGATCCCGCATATCCGTCCGCCGTAAAATATGTATTCGCAGGCAGCGACGGACCCGCGCCGCATGTTGAGATTACAATGTTATGCGAGGCTTCGGAAGCGCAGTGCGAGAAATTTCGCGGTGACACCCGCGAAAATGTTACGCAACTATCCAAGATGATGGCGGGCGATCCTTCAGTGAAATGTCGAGTGCATGACGTCGCGACGAAGTGCGGCGCGGAGCCGATACGAAAACAGTCCAATCAACAGATTTACGTTCAGGTGGGGGACGACGGAAACTGCTCCATCGATAGTGTTGCGACCACATGTTTAGATACCGGTAGGAAAATTCGGACCGAACATCCATCGGACGATCCAAAAGTCAGCGTCTGCGCCGGCGCAACAACAAAAGTTGATTCGGTCGGCAAAGTACTTCGCGCCCTGAATGAGGAGTACCTAACTCCAGCGTTCGGTTGCCCACCGTCCGATCGCTAGGACCTTGGCCTGCCGCAAAGCCGACATGGACGACCGACCGCTTGGGTTCGGCAATTGACGAAGGGATTTCGGACTCAGAACGGGTTGGTTACACGCAACTGTTTATCAATGACCTGCCCGTGTTGCAGGTCCTCTGAGTAAAGTGTCTTAGCGCCCGAAATCAGCGCGGTGGCGACCAAAATAGAGTCATAAAACGAAAATCTATAGCGCTCGAATACCGCCAGACCGCGATCGTGTGCATCGACTGTGATCGGTTCAACAGTGCAGACGGCTCGGATCGTATCCAGAATCTCGCGAACTTCATGCAGGGGCATCTTCAATTTCCGCAGAGCGACAACTGCAAACTCATTCAGCACCTGAACGCTTATGACGCCCCGCGCTCCAAGTAGAGTCTCGACTCTATCTGCTTTGACGGCGTCGTCCGAAAGCAGGTACAGGAGCACGCTGGTGTCAAAAAATGGATCAGCGCCGCTCATTCGCTTCGAGTCGATCGAACTTGAACGTTGCAGGCAACCTGCCCCGGAACTTGCGCAACCTCGCCAATAGTTCGCGCGTGCCGGGTGCCTTGGCTATTGCGAACGCGTGCTTGGCGGCAACCTGAATTTCGATCTGATCGCCCTCTTTCAGTCCGAGGGCGTCCACCACTGTCGCGGGAAGTCGAACTGCCAGGCTGTTACCCCATTTTGAGACTTGCATCGCGCACCTCGTAGATATACATTCCATTGTAAGTATATCATCGATAATATCGCTGGGCGAGATTTTGCGTGGCAACCCACAAAGTGGAGGACGACAACCGATTGAGATCACCCGAATGATCTCGGCTCGACAGCGCGGCGGAGTAACTTCAGGGGTAACTCAAAACGCCCACCAGACGAGCAATGGAGATTTTAGTCGACATCCCTGCGATAGATTGAGAATTGGACGTACTCATCGAGCTTGGGGTCGTAGAGGACGCGGTAGTAGCTAAACAGTGGGATTTCGATGCGGGCGCCGTTGTAGACAATCCAGGTCTTGGTCATGGCAGCTGGATCGGGACGGGGAATCTGTTTATCCGCGCCTTTCTTGTTGGGCATCAGCAGCCATTGCGAGGCTAAGTCGCGCTGTCCCGGCTCGACGAGCCATTCATCATTCGCGGGCGTCGCGCTGTAGCTCTTCAGACCCTCGGCTTCCTTGCCTGGCCCGCCTCTACGGTCATCCTCTGTGGTGAAAATCGAAGTGTAATTGCGGGCAAAGGTGACGTCCTCGTCGCTCCAGGCAGTGAAGGGATAGCTCTGACCTTGGGTCAGCCAGGGAATGCGTTTTTGCTCGGTAAACTCCTTGAGTCCTTTTTGGTTTGAGGCGCTCGCCGCGGGAACGCTGATCATTCCCACGCTGTAGTACTGCGGGCGCTCTTCAATGTACGGGGGTGACTTTAAACCAGGGGTTCCTGCTGGAACCGAGTCGGTTTTATCGAGCACCAGTTTGGATTCGATCAACTGTAGCTGGTGGTCCTTGGAAGCTACATGGCTAGCGTCGAATCGCTCGATTCGGGATGGAGTCCCCGCCGTCGTTAGCCAGATCTCGGAGTCGACGATTTTGGTGCTGTCGGGGCAGGTTCCGGCATTTTTGTCCCAGATCCGCCAGTCCAAATGTACAGGCTGCATCTTGAAGGAGCTGCCGTCGGGGAGTTTGCCTACCACTTTAAGACGATTCATGCCGCCTTCGAGCCGCCATTCGAGTTGATTGAAGGCGGCGGACGGATCTCCCTCGAGGCGACATTCATAGTTCGCACTCAATTGAATATTGCGGTCGCCACTCTTGAACGAACTCTCGTAACGATAGTGTCGGACCGATACCGGTACCGCGGGGGCTGCATAGGTGGCGTTGCAATCGGCGCCTAGAAAGATCAGGTCGGTAACCAGATGGATGGGCGTTTCGCCGGTGGTAATGTCGATGACGGAGTGCCGGCTGTTGCCATTGACAGTCTCGTCGCTGCGCCCAGTTGCTTTGATTCCATCCTTGGCGCAGCTGAACTCGATGTGAGTGGTATTGCCAGTATGAATGACATTGTAGCGATCGCATTCACCTGATTGCGGCGGTACCGGATTGGAGGCGTCGACCATAGCCTGTGTGAAGCACATGCGCATGTAGGTGGGACCGGTATTCCTTTCAGTAGGCTCTAAAGCTCCCACGTTGGTCTGCACTTGATAAAGGCCGGGTTTCATCCGGCTAGGGTCGCTCGATCGAATATCATTCTTTGCCGCCGTTGCGGACGCGACGGCGGAAGCGGCCGTCGGCGCATCAGGGCAGTTCAAGTACTTCGTCAACAAGGTATGCCAGGTGGCTGGCGCGTCGAAGTTCGGTTCCATCGTGGCATCACCGGGCTTGGCGGTGAAGGCGTGGATGCCGTGCAGCACCATATATTCGGGATAGTAGTGGGGATAGCCGATTTTTTGGATTGTGCGGCAGGTGTCGGTCATCGCATTCGGATCGGCCGCTAGTTCGCCGACCGTTTTGCCGAACTTATCGCGCTTGTCTTGGGCAAGTCCGTTGAAGGTGTTCATGATGAGCACTGGGCCGGCCTGCCCTGCAGTCTTGTCGAGTACGCGTGCCGCGTCGAAGCGACTTTCGATTCCCGCCAACGCAAATAGCGCGGCGGCTGCGGAGTAGTCGTCTTTTTGGATGCAGGCGGAGACGCCGAGGTAGATGTCAGGCGGTGTGCGGGTGTTGTCGAGTTGGGATAAGGGCACGCAGCCTAAGGGGTTCTTGGCGGCGAGTTGCCCTGCGATTGTCATATTGGTCACTTTGCCGTTTTGGGTGACATCAACGCGAGGCGGCTCTTGGATGATGCCGGTTTGAGACACGGGCGAGCGCGGCTGCAGGGAATCGTACGCCGTGATGACATTGGATAGATGCAGCGATGATCCGCATGCCTTATCGATTTCTTGCAGCTTTTTGGCTTTAAGATCCGGATCGAGCGGCCTGCCCTGCGCGCGAACCCATGGGATGTACAGCGTCAGGGCGCAGTGCATCGGGTCTGCTGGTTTGGAGTTTGCAGGCGCTTGCGCGTTGACGTGGCTTCCCGCCGCGAGCCCGATCAAGGCTAGGAAGAATTTGGCGAATATCGAGCGACTGAACATCCTGTTCTCCCGACGTTCCTGACATCGTGCCGGTGATTTTCCGTTAAGTAGTCTTGCGCGAGTGGTAGGAGGCGTCGCGAATGAGATCCATCGCGGCCTTCGCTACCGCTTCCTGGCCGTCGTTGGTCAATATCGAGAACGCGAAGGGCGCGCCGTCGATGTTGATCATTCCTTGGGTTAAATATTTCCACTCGTTGGGCTTAGGTGCGCGATCGGTGGCGAAGATGTAGAAACCGTGCACGTGGGGGCCGGTCAGGTTTTGAACGGGAATGGACATTTCCACGGATTGAGACAAGACGTTTTTGCCGATCAACGCAACGATTGAGCGCATCTTGTTTTCGTCGGCCATCGCGGCGCCCATCGGTGTACCGGAGAGCGGCGAAATAATGACATTGAAGGAGGGTCCCTGGTGGGGAGTCATCCAGACGCCCGGTGGCATGTTCTTGGTGGACGAGTCGAATTTCTGGTCCCAGGTTGCCGGAACGGTTAACCAGAGTTCGTCGCCGCTGGGCAGAGCGATGCGGCTCAATGCGGCCCATGCTGAGAGCGGGAAAACCGCGAGAAGAAAGAGTGGGCGCCAGCGGTGCGTGCGGTTCTTCATGAGACCTTCCCTGTTTTATCGTGCCAGATCCAGGGCAATCATGCGTCCATCACGTCATCACGCCTAGTGTAAGCGGTGGTTTCTGACGATCCGGTCACGGATTTTCTGGCCGCTGGTAAGGCTGCGCGCTTTAAGCTCTGTTACTCAGCGAGATATTTCCACGTGTCGGCGCCGTCGAGACGGCGCCGGCGTGCTGCCGCTAAGACCTCGGGCGCCATCAGGCGAGCGTTCACGCCCATGCGATCAGCAGGTTGCTCCACGGCCGCCCAGTGCGTGACGCAGCCGCAGTTCTGGCAGCGGTGGAACTCAAGGGACTTGTCGCCCCACCGATAGGCTGCCGTCGCACCCTCCGTCGCAATAATGCGCACGTGCGCGGGAGCATAGTAGGCCCACAACACGCCATAGCGGCGGCAGATGGAGCAATTGCAGTCGGTCACTTCTTTCGGCGCGGATGGGATTTCTAGTTTCACCGTGCCGCAATGGCAAGACGATTCGATCATGGTTCACCGTCAGGTAATTGAAGTCCCCCAACTCAGAGTGTTGCAGCTCGCTGTAGACTGTAAGTTTCGGCTCGAGCGTGACAATTTCGGCATAACCGACCGCACTCGACTGCCCGCTATGTTGGTGCTAACCGAAGCTCGCGCCGTAAACGCGCATCAGATTTAAGCCAA
>Ga0210387_10000376_pt1 | contig 31907 bp, 24 predicted proteins | sample IncBWC7OmetaG_FD_160108 | JGI IMG/M metagenome (GOLD analysis project Ga0210387, IMG submission 160108) | Forest soil microbial communities from Barre Woods Harvard Forest LTER site, Petersham, Massachusetts, United States - Inc-BW-C-7-O ... | reverse complement strand
GGCGCCGCCGCGGGCGCCGCGGCCGGCTTGTTGTCCGCGCGAGCGACCAGCGAGGGGACGTACGCCGCCCCGAACCCCACCACCGCCGACAGCGACAGGCCGAACATGATCTTCCGATGCGACATCGAGCGCCTCCTTGCAACGTGAAAATTGAAGGGCCGGACCGTACCACAGCCACAGCCCGCGCACGCCGGTTGACACTCCCGTCGCCAGCATGTAGATCCACCGACCGCAGTCGGCAGTACCACGCCGGCGGCAAGCATCACCTGGGGTGGTAGTTAAGCTTGGTTATAACGCCGGCCTGTCACGCCGGAGGCCGCGGGTTCAAGTCCCGTCCACCCCGCTGAAATAATTGGGTTTTCTGTCACTCTTACGGACGGCTAGGCACGCCGGAGGCAGTGCCGCTAAATCCGCGATTTTATTGCGGAGATTGATGCCGTATTAACCGGGTACTAATGGGTTGCGTGGCGAGCAGCGCAAAACGAGAGCGACAGCCGGTAAGGGTGCTTAATTCCGGCGCGAGCAGCGCGGCCCCCCCCCCGCGACAACCTAGCTGTCCTGCAACTCACGCAACTGCAGCAAAAGAACCTCGTCGAGAAGAGGGGATGCCATCCCTCCGATAGGCGGGAGCGCCTTCCGGACGATCATCAGCGCTTTCCCGTTGAGATATTGATGCCACTTCGAATCCGTCACGGCGTACGGGGCGGGCCGATCTGTGGCGTGCGAACGGGCCTGGCCATCCCATAGAAGACGGTAAGGCCGTTGCCACCGCACCGGGTCGACTCAGCTTCGGGCGGGTTGCCGAAGCAGCTCTCGGAGTTCTGCCAGTTGTCCGCTACCCAGACGTCGCCTGCGGGATCGATCGCGACGTCGGTCAGCCACTGCATGTCGCCGCCGACATAGCCACTTGAGGGAGAGATGGGGTCGCCCGTCTTCATACCGGAGGGGCAGGTCTCGGGGCTGGCGCCGCACAGCCGTACCAGGTTGGAGCCGACGAGCGTGGAGATCCAGACCTGATCGTTGCCGTCGATGGCGACGCCCCAGGGGGCCCACAGCGCTCCATCGGCGGTGAACGTCGAGCCGCCGGGAGCCTGGTTGCCATCGGGCTGGAGCATCGTGATGTTGCCCTGACGATGGCTCTTCGCGTAGTCGACGATCGCCCGGTGGATCTCTTGGGTCTTGTCTGTGAGCTTCAGCGCGAGCAGCTTCGCTTTCTCCTCGGGCTTGAGCCCGCTGCCGAGCGTGTTGGTGATCCAGGCGTTGCCCTTGCTGTCGATCGCCATTCCCTTGCCGCTGTGGCCGCCGAGCTTGAAGACTTCGACCTTGCTCGGGTCCGCGGCCGGAAATCGGGTCACCGTATCGGTCACCACGCTGGTGATCCAGATACGGTCCTGCTGATCGATGGCCAGGTGGAAGGCGCCGTTGAGCTTGCAGGGGCTGTCCTTGTTCGGCTTGCCGTCGTTGCTCCGACAGAGGAACTGCACGCGCGCGGGATCGCCTCCAGGGAGGTGGACGACCTGATCCTTCTCGAAGTCGAGCGCCCAGACGTCGCCGTCGGGCGCGACGATGATCCCCTGCATGAGGCCGAGCTGGCCGCCGAAATTGTACCCCCCGGGCGGCGACAGTGGCTTACCGTCGCGGTCGAAGTGCGAGATCGTCCGGCCGATCGTGCTGTCGATCCACACGGTGCCGTCGGCGGCGACAGCGGTCCCGAACCCTGGACCGAGCACTCCTCCGCCGGTGAATCCGGTCGTCATGGGAGAGAGGGGCTTTCCGTTGGGCGCGATCTCGGACAGGTTCCCGTCCCACAGGGCGTCGCGCGCCTGCGACCCGACGATGAAATTGTCGCCGGTCCAAAGATTCCCCTCGGCATCGAACGCCAGCTTGCCGGGGCCGCTCAAACCGCCGCCCGTGAACTTGAGCGGAAGCGTCCAGGCGCTCGGCGCGTTGCTCAGGTACGGCATATATGGGGTGCGCCGCAGCGACTGGCCCTTGGCGATTGGGTAGAGCTCGTTCAGCAATGCGAGCAGCTTCCCGGTATCCCGCGACGGGTTCCGGGCGATCCTTTGCGCCGCGGCCAGCGTGTCCTTCGGCGTGTCACCACCGGTGCCCACCGCCGCGAATAAGCTCTGGCACGCGTCGTCCCTCACCTCGGTCGTACAGCCCGCGAGCAGGCTGCTCAGAGTCGCAAGATTCGCCATCGTGGGGGTCTCGGTGCTGTTGAGCGCATCCTGGATCGCAGCGCCGTAGCCGCCGGTCTCGAGGTTGACGAAATTTGGCAAGTTGTCCGCGGCGATGCGGACCCCTAGCGCAGGACCGCTGATCGCCGCGCCGTCCAGGAACTGCGCCGAGGTCCAGACCGAGGCCACCGTCGTGAGCTCATTGATCGTTATCCGAGCCGGTGGAGTTGCACCCAGCACCGTCATGAGGCCGATGGCGTCGTTCGATGCATCGCCCGCCGAGGACGCGGGGTGGCCCCCCTTGGCCACAACGTAGAATACCGATGGAGAGCCGCCGTGCTGGCCTGGCGCAGAGAGCTTGAATCGTCCAGCGGCGTCCGTGTGGGACTGAGCGAGCCGCGTCGGGCCACCGGTCTCACCGGTGGCCCACAGTGTCACCGTCGAAGCGACGATCGGCGCTCCCCCGCCGAGGACCGTTCCCGCCAGCGCGCGCGCCGCACCGGCGGGACCGGACGCCTGGCCGACAGCCCGCGTCCGCTGGGCAGCCTGCGTCCGGTGGATAGCCAGCGCGGCGACGACGATGACAAGGACCCCAGCCCAGAGAAGACTCAACCTCCGTACCGTCAACACCAACCTCCCGCGCTGTTACCGCACCTGCAACGCTAGTCACCCCCGTACGGACGGGTAAGCCCGGCGCGGCCTGAAACCGTCGGACGTTTCGTATCTCGCGGGCAGATACGACTGGTGGGCATTTCGGCGCTGGGCGGATTGGTATTGCGTTGGCGGAATTGTCAGCGCCAGTGACCAGTGTGAGCGACCGCGGTCGTCGTTCCGTTCAGGTACTGATCGCGACCGGTCGGTCGTGCTAACCTTTCGGACATGCGGATCATCTCTGCACACGTCAGAGAAGGGGCTATCGTTCTGGATGAGCAGACCGACCTTCCGGAGGGAGCCGCGGTCACGGTCTTGGCAGACACGACAGAGCGGGAGTTCGATGTTCCACAGGAACTCGAAGCGGACCTCGCTGCAGCGCTGGAAGATGCCGATCGTGGAGACGTAGTGCCGGCGTCAGCGGTGCTGGCGCGCCTTCGGGGATGACCTCGCCGAGCCTGCTGGTCGTTTTGACCAGGCGGGCCGAGCGCCAGCTCGACATCGCGATCAAATGGTGGAAGGGGAATCGAGCAGGGGCGCCCAACCTCCTGTCAGACGAGCTGAGCCGCGCGGTAGATTTACTCGCCGTTCAACCGGCCATCGGTGCCAAAGTACGTGGCGAACGATTCACCGGTGTCCGTAGGGTGCTGCTAGAGCCTGTCGGCTACCACATCTACTATCGGGTTCGGCCGCGCCTTCGGCGGGTTGAGATCCTCGTTGTCTGGCATGCTCACCGCGGCGCCGCGCCTCGACTTTGATCCTCGCTTCGGCTTCCGTAGAGGAGGGAGGGTCGAAAGCGCAGCCGCGATCACCCCAGAGCACGATTTCGTTAATACGAATTTTAATACAAACGGAGATGGGCTTTGCTCTGTCGATGGCCGTCACGATCGACATCGTCGCAGCAGTAAAGGAGGCGCTTCAGGATCCCGAGGTTCGCGATCGAATTCGGACAATTGTCCAAGAAGCGCTCCCTCCTCCCAGGGATCCGGTTGAAGGCCTGGAGGTGTTGGAGCGCGCGCTTGTTCACGCGGCGGATCGACTTACCGGCCTTACGCGCATAGCGATCGAGGAAGTAGTTGACCAGCAGAGGGATGTCTTCCCGTCGCTCCCGCAGCGGAGGTACCTCGAGGGGGAACACGTTCAGTCGATAGAACAGGTCCTCCCGGAACTTTCCACGCTCGATCTCCGCATTCAGGTCGCGGTGGGTCGCGGCGCCAACCGGTGAGGCTTCCGCTGCAGGCATTGCGCGATTGCGGATGGATCGAGGCGTTCGATCAGTCCGGCCACTGCCGGGTGGTCTGACCGCCCGCTCACCGAGCCTTCGCCTCAGTCGCCACGCGGTGGACGAACGGGGGCTTCCAGCTTCCGTCGAGAAACGAGGGGGGTCGGTCTTTGGGCCAGTACATCCGCAGGGTCAAGTTGAAGGTGCCCTCGGCGGGCGCCGGCAGCCAGTTGGGCTCGCGGTCTTTGGCGGGCGGGTCGTGCTGAATGTCGATGTCGATCGAGCCGTCGGAATTGGGGCGCAGCGGCATCCAGCTGCTGATCGCGTAACGATTGAGGGGGTTGTCGACAAAGAACGAGTCCGCGCCGTAGAGGGTCACCGACCAGAACGCGTTCACGGGCGGCAGCTGTCCCTTGCCGAAGTGAAGGACGTAGCGGTTCGTGCCGCGGAACGGCTGTCCGTCGGCGTCGAGGAAGCTGGTCGGATAGACGGCGTCGGCCGGCAGGTTCGCGCCGAACGCGATGAAGGCGATGAGCGCGCGGGTGTGGTAGTCGGTCCCGAAGCTTCCCAGGTTCATCCCGGGGAAGAACCAGCCGTTGACGCCGTCTCCTCGATGCTCCGTGCCCGGCTGCAGCTTGTTCAGCGCGACGGCCACCGCGCGCTGCAGCCCCGCCGCGACCTCCGGATCCAGGCGAGACATCTCGAAGGGCTGGCCCGGAACGACGCCGATGGTCGCCAGTTTCGCCAGCATGGGCGCGTCCGCCGCCGGAGCTGGATTCGACTTCATGAGCCGCGCCAGCAGATTGAAGTAGGCGTCCGCGCTCATAGCCTTCAATCTGTCGACGGGGGGCACCTTCCCGTTCAGCGCCGGATCGATGGCGCCCTTCGCGGGCGCGTAGGGCTTGCCGAACGCCGAGAGCGGCACCAGCCGATAGCCATGCTGGATCGCCCGTACGGCCGCGTAGTCCTGCGGGCCGTTGGTCTGCGTGCGGCCCAGAATCCAGACCACGTTCGTCGGTGACTTGAGCGCCCGCAATCCGGCGGGCAGCGTGCCCCTCCAGTCGGGCCCCACGATCGCGAAGTCGCCCGCGGCGTTTCCCGTCGTGCGCGTGCCCGGGGACGCGAACACATTGGTCCAGGCGTCGAACATCGGCAGCAGGTAGTACCGCCCGTGCGTATCCGGAACCGAAAGCACGATCGGCTCCTTCGTCAGATCGAGAAACGCTGACGAGTAGAGGGTGTCGACGTTGGCCCGAACGACCTGCTTGAAGGAAGCGGTCGGGAATGCAGGGACGTTGGCAAACTGATTGACGGGCGCGGCCATCCCGACGGGCACGGCGACGTTCGTCGCGTTCTGCATCGTCAGCTCCATCATGACCAGCGGCAGCCCGTAAAGGACGGCCTCGACGCCGGTCTGAAGAGCGCCTTGTTGCTCCGGCGTCAACGCCGTTGCCGTCCCATTGGTTGCTTCGGGAACCGCCGCCGCTCCGAGCGTGACGGCTACGAGAAAGATGCTCTTCATGCGGCGCAAGATAACAACTCTAACGACCGGTCCGGCGACGAATCGGCCACATCCCGACGGTGGCGGGACCGCGGCCGATCAGCGGCCGCCGGTGGCGCGTCGTGGGTCACCGCCGCGTCGGCGTCAGATCAAAACAGAGACCGCGGCCGATCTTCGCGCCTTCGAGAGCTTGACCGGCCCCGGCGGCTTCGAGCTGGCGCACCCAGCCCAGCTCGTGCTCGAGGTGCGAAGAGAGGACACTACGGCCCGTACGAGGGGCGGACCTCGTACGGGTTCGCCCTCTAAGCAGCGCAGCAAAGAACCTTCGTCGCGAAGGGGAGACGACGTCACTCCGACACTCGGGAGGCGCCCCTGGACGATTATCGGATCTGATGCGGCCTCCGGCACTTGCACGGCGGCCTTGACTGCTGTGACGAGGACGATCGTGACAGGAGAATCCGCCTCGGGGGACGGTGAAGGCGTAAGGTCGAGAACGTGTCCACACCCGCCCGAGCCACGGATGCCCTCACCGGGTCGAGGGCGCCGGCATCGTGGCGTCATCTCATTCCCAGCGCTGTCGTCCTGGCCATCGGAATCGTCCTTTCGGCCACAGCCTTCGGGCTGGTCCGATCCCGAGCTCGACAGGCTCAACAGGCGGCGTTCGAAAAGCGGGCCAGCCGGGCGGCGCTCGCCCTGCAGACCAGCCTGGACCTCTCGCTGGAGGTCTTGAGGACGCTGCCTTCATTGTTCGAGGCGTCGTCGGAGGTGACCCGCCAGGAGTTTCGTGCCTTCGTGCGCGACGGACTCTCGCGCCACTCGAGCATCTTCGCCTTCATCTGGGCCAAGCGCGTCTTCACCGCCGAACGTCCGGCCTTCGAACGAGCGGCTCGCGCAGAAGGATATCCGGACTTTCAGATCACGGAATCCAATGAACAGAGGCGCATGGTCCGGGCGCCCGACCGTGCTGAATATCTGCCCTGCCTCTACATCGAGCCGCCCATCCCACTGTCCTTCGGCTACGACGAAGCCAGCGAGATCAGGCGTGCAACCACGGCGGGACGAGCCCGCGATTCTGGCCTGGCGATGGTGTCACCGCGCCTGCGGTTGATCATCGACAATCCAAACGTTACGTCGGTCATCGTCTTCGTGCCCGTCTATGAAAGTGGAAGGACCCCTCCGACGGTCGGCGAGCGTCGCCGAACCCTGCGCGGCTTTGGCATCGAGCTCTTCCGGATCGCACCGCTCATTGCGCGCCTCCAGAAGACTGACGACTTCGCCGGACTGGCCATGGGACTGCTCGACGCGACCGATGGAAATGACGAGGCGGTCCTGTACGAGACCGAAGCCGGGGCAGCGGACGCAAGGGCGCCGGCGCCTCATCTGCTGCTGTCACGGTCGACATTTCCCTTCGCCGGTCGAACCTGGGCTCTGGTCGCGTCCAGTCCAATGCCATCCCCGCCCGGTTCGGGAATCGTCCTGGTGGCGGGCGTTCTGCTGAGCGTCTTGCTGGCGGGCATCGTCACGGCGCTCAACACCATCATTCGCCTGCGCCGGCGGATCGGCGCCGCGCTGAAGCTGGGGCAGTACACCCTCGAGGAGAAGCTCGGTGAGGGGGGCATGGGGGTGGTCTATCGAGCGACCCACGCCATGCTCCGCCGTCCCGCCGCGATCAAGCTATTGCTCAAGGGCCGGCCCGGGGACCGGGATCTGGCGCGTTTCGAGCGGGAGGTGCAGCTCACCAGCCGGCTGGCCCACCCCAACACCATCTCGATCTTCGACTACGGGCGCACCGCCGATGGCGTCTTCTACTATGTGATGGAGTACCTGGATGGCCTGGACCTCGATCGGCTGGTTCGGGAAGACGGCCCCGTGGAACCGGCCCGCGCCATTCGGATTCTGGCGCAGGTCAGCGGTGCTCTCGCAGAGGCACACGCGCTGGGCCTCATTCACCGGGACATCAAGCCGGCAAACATCGTCCTGACCGAACGCGCTGACGAGCCCGATGTCGTCAAGGTGGTCGACTTCGGTCTGGTCAAGAGTCTGGATCGGAACGAGGCTGAATCAGTGGTGGCGAATACCATCACCGGAACGCCGCTCTATCTGGCCCCGGAAGCAATCACCTCCCCTGACACGGTGGACGCCCGGTCAGACATCTACGCGCTCGGTGCCGTCGCATATTTCCTGCTGACCGGCCAACACGTCTTCGAAGGGGCGACCGTCCTGGAGGTGTGCAGCAAGCACCTGCTCCAGCAGCCGGTGGCGCCGTCCGCGCGCCTGGGCAGGGCGCTTCCCGGCGACCTGGAGGCCATCGTCCTGGCATGCCTGGCCAAGAACCGCGACGCGCGCCCCGCCTCCGCTGCGGCGCTCCGGGTCGCGTTGCTCGCCTGCCGACATGCGGCCATGTTCGACGCTGTTGCGGCGCGCGGATGGTGGCGTGCTCGTGCCGCTCGCCCCATCGGGACCACGCCGCCCGTCGACCGTCCCGGAACGCCACCCACGATGACCATCGATCTTCGCGGACGCCGTTAGCTCATACGTTGATGGCGGCGGTCAGGTAGCTGCCGCCGGTCGAGCGTCAGGGCCGTGGGCTTGTCGCCTCGTGGGCGGACAAGTGTCCGCCTGTGTCCGGGCGGCAGGGGACTGTCCGCGGACACGAAGGCTTGCCACCGCGGGTTTCGGGGCCGTTGCCTTGGCACGCCGGCTGCTCTTGTGTTCCGCCGTGGAGAGCGAGGCCGGACAAATCGGCGGGTTCAACCACCGGCCGCCGTTCGCGGCTGCTCATCAACCGCCGGTCAGAAAGGCTGCGAACATGACTACCATCGACCAAACGATCGTGAGGGCCCCAGGAATCCGTGCGGGAGCCCGCGGGACTCAGGGCCGCATCGCCCTTGCCCTGACGCTCTCTTGCACGATTGGTGCGGGGGGAATCGCGTACGCCGACACGGGCTCGCCGGCTTCGGATGCCCCGGCCATTCCGAGCATCCCCGCAGCGCCCGCGGACTCCAACGCGCCGGTCGCGGTGGCCGTACATGGACAACCGGAACCTGCCTCGAGCGAAGCGCCGCACGGCCCGGCGTCGCACCACTTTCATTGGGCGGCGCAGGACGATCATTTGCCGGAGGGTGCGATCAACTTCGGACTCCTGCAGCTCGCGCTCGGCGGCTTCAATCTCGCGGGGGAGATTCGGTATCGGCGCTGGTGGTTCGAGTACTCGCATGGCATGGAGCTCACGCTCAACGACGCCAGCAGCTTGACGATGACGTCGACAGAGCGTCAACAGGGCTTGCATGTCTATCTCCCGTACACCACCGGCTTCGGTGTGGGCGTGACGCTCCTCGACGAGTTGTGGCTGGGCGTCGAATTCAAGGACCACAAGTACGAAGTCAACGCGCCGGGCGGCCCCACGGTGAGCTACAACACCTACAGCATCGGTCCGGTGCTCGGCTACAAGCTCTTCATCGCGCGCGGTCTGTTCCTCAACGCCTACCTGCGCTACTGGCCGACGGTCGCCACGACGCTCGATGGCGGCAAGGTCACGCTCCAGGGAACCAATGGCCCCGTGGTGCATGACGCCCACGACTGGGGCTTCTTCGCCAACCTGGCTGTCGGCTACGCGTTCGACCTCTAGGGCGGGCGGCTGCGCGCCGCGCGGTTGGCAAGAGCTCGCAGGCGCTCGGTCAACCGCCGCCACGCGAGCCTCGAAGAAACGTAAGCAACACATCTTTGACGATCACAACAGGAATGAGGGTAGGACGATGGACGTAATCTTTGGATTCGGTCAGGTCGGTCAGGCGCTGGCAAAGGAGCTCGTTGGACGCGGCAGGAAGGTCCGGGTCGTCAGTCGGAGCGGTCGTGGTCCTTTCCTGGACGGCGTGGATCATGTGGTCGGCGATGCGACCAGTCCTGCGTTCTGCCGCGCTGTCTGCACGGGCGCCGGGGTTGTCTACCTCTGCCTGAACGCGCCGTACGACCGCTGGGCGGAGGAGCTCCCGCCCTTACAGGACGCCGTGCTCGCGGGCGCGGAGGCCTCGTCGAGCAAGCTGGTGGTGCTGGAGAACCTCTACATGTACGGGCCGCACGACGGCCCACTTACGGAGTCGCTTTCGCACGCCGCGACCGACACGAAGGGGGTGATCCGGTCGAAGATGAGCGAGGCGTTATTGGCCGCTCACCGCAGCGGACGGGTGCGCGTCTCCATCGGTCGCGCCAGCGATTTCTTTGGCCCGAACGTCATTGCCAGCCAACTCGGCGAACGTGCCTTCGCGCCGTTGGTCGCCGGCAAGGCGGTGCAAATGATCGGCGACCCCGATGCGCCGCACAGCTACGCTTACGTCCCGGATGTCGCGCGAGGGCTCGCGACGCTCGGTGAGCGCCCGGAAGCCGACGGGCGCGCCTGGCACCTCCCTTCGGTGGAGACGCACTCCACCCGCGAGATGCTCAGCCTCGCTGGGAAGATCGCGGGGGTCGAGACGAAGGTCTCTTCGATACCGCCGGTGCTGCTCGCGCTCCTGGCGCGGGTGAATCCGATTATTCGCGAGGTGCGCGCCGTCGGCTACCAGCTCGACCGACCCTTCATCGTCGACTCGAGCGCGTTCGAGCAGGCCTTCGGCATTCGCGCCACACCCCTCAAAGAAGCGCTCACGGCGACCGTCGAGTGGTACCACGCGCGTGCTCGAGAGCCAGGCCACGGCCGCGGTGCTGCCCTCATGAAGGGCCTGGGCGTCTTCACGCTCGACAACCTGCTGATCTGGCTCGCCATGCTCACGGTTCGCTTCCTCGTCCGCGCCGTTCCCGCGCTCTCCGTGATCGAGCTGGGGATCGCGGTCGCCGCGGGCCTCTACTGGCTACCGCCACTGCGTCGCGCGTCGATCAACCTCGTCCTTCGCCTGCGCCATCGGCGGTCCCCTTCTTCCCCTCGGACCGCGCACCACCGCGTTTTCGAGGGACCCTCCACGAAGATATGCATCCTCGAGTCGGCGGCGGAGACGAGCGGCGCGCGGCTGCGCTTCGAGCAGACGCTGGCGATCGGTGACGGCCGACCTCCGCGGCACGTGCATCGCAAACAGACAGAAGCGTTCCTCGTCGTCTCGGGGCGCCTCGGCCTCGAAGCCGACGGCGTGGTTTGCGAGATAGGACCGGGTGAGTCCTGCAGCGTGCCACCAGGCACCGCGCACACCCTGTGGAACGCAGGCGACGAGCCCTGCGTAAATGAAGTGACGCTCGAGCCGGCGCTCGATATGGAGCACTTTTTCGAGGGCATCGTGACGCTGGAGGCGCAGCACCGGCTGCCGCCGCACGGCCGCCCGGATCTCCTGCGCATCGCGCTCTTGTTCGGAAAGCACGACAACCTGATCGCAGGCATTCCGCGGGTGGTGCAGCGCCTCGTCTACGGATTCGCGAAGGCCATAGCCTGGACCCGGGGCGTGGTTGCGCCCTCATGGTCAGAGGTCGCGCGTTTGAAAATCAGCTGAGCGCCTCGGATCGACCGCCCGGAAGAAAGGCTCCAACATGACCACCATCGACGCGACATTTTTAAAGCCCGAGCGACTTCAAGCAGCGACCCCGCCCAGCCCTCGGTCCCGCAACAACCCTGGCCGCGTCACGAAGCGGGGTGGTTGGAACGCGGCCTTCCCCGGCGTCCTCGCGGTCGCAGCCATGGCCACGTTCGTCGGCTGCACCGCCAGCAGCCACGCCACCCGTCCGGCCGCGATCGGCGTCGCCAGCTCCGGCGCGGCCATGGAGGCGCTCATCGATCGGCCCGGCCCGGTCGAGGTTGAGACCGTGGTCGGCGCCGATTGGGCGGTCAGCCGGGCGGGCCTCATCAATCTGGATGCTCCGGCGGCCAAGGCCGCGCACCTGACCGACGGCGACGAGCCGATCCAGATCTTCGTCCACGTCCTGCGCCATCCCACCCGGGGGACCTTCCTGGTCGATACAGGCGTCACCCGCCAGCTGGTCGAGGATCCCAGCGGTGCGGGCGTCAGTTGGGTGGTCAAGAAGGCAATGCATCTCGAGAAGCTGAAGGTCCGGACCGACACCGCGACGTTGCTTGGGCGGGAACCGCCGCTGGCCGGGGTGCTGCTGACGCACCTTCACCTCGATCACGTGAGTGGGATGCGCGACGTGCCGCACGGCACGCCGATCTACGCAGGGCCGGGCGAGACGACCGACCGGGCGTTCATCAACCTGCTCGTGCGCGGCACGATCGACAACATGCTGGCGGGCCAGGAACCGGTCGGCGCCTTGCCCTTCAACGCCGATCCGTCTGGCAACTTCGCCGGCGTGCTCGACCTCTTCGGCGACGGGACGGTGTTCGCAATCTCGGTTCCAGGGCACACCGTCGGAAGCGTCGCCTATCTGGTGCGCACACCCAAGGGGCCGGTGCTGCTGACCGGCGACACCTGTCACACCCGCTGGGGATGGGACCATGGTGTGGAACCAGGATCGTTTTCGAGTGATCGCGCGCAGAATGCGGCAAGCCTCGCCAATCTGCGCGCGCTGGTGGCGCGGCATCCGAGCATCGACGTACGCCTCGGCCACCAGCGTTGAAATGCCACCCAGACCGACCTTGGTCAGACACACGTCTGGATTGATTGAAGTCCCGAAGGAGCAGACCATGCACGCAGTCGAGCTGCCGATGGGAGCAGACCATGCATGCGGTCGAAGAACCGAACGCAATCGCCGTCATCGGCAAGCCCTCTCGCCCAGCTGACCGTACGCCTGCCAGCTAAGCGCTGGTCAGAGTGAGCCGCACTCGGCTCGCGGCCAGCGCGCCGGAAAGCCCCGCTTCGCGGTCGGGCAACCACACGCTGACCGACATGCCGGCACCCTCTCGACGGGCAAGCCCAAGCCGCCCCTTGTGGAGCTCAACGATCTCGCGGGAGAGCGCCAGACCGAGGCCGTTGCCGCTTGGCTTCGTGGTGAAGAACGGAAGAAAGACGTTCTGCATCACTTCGTCCGAGATTCCAGGCCCGCGATCCAGAACAGAGATGCGACATCCGCCTTCGGCGGCCGCGTCAATGACGACCTTGACCTCGCCTGCCGGTCCTCCCGCCTCGTGAGCGTTCTTCACCAGGTTGATGAGCACCTGCTGAATCTGGGCGCGATCGAAGAAGCCCGGTCGGATGGGAGCCTCCCCGATTTCCAACCCAGGCCAAAATCCGCGCAGGCCGTCGAGGAAGGGTCCCCAGGGAACCAAGACCGGTTGGGGCGCGGGGATCTTGGACAGCGTGGCGTATCCGTCGAGGAAGCTCTGCAAGTGCAGCGCGCGCTCTTGGATGGTGTCGAAGACGGTCGAGAGCCTCGGCAAGTGCTCGGGCCGCTGGAGGATGATCTTCGCGGAGCCGATCAGGGACGAAATGGGACCGAGCGAATTGTTGATCTCGTGACTGATGATGCGAATGACCTTCTTCAGGCTGACGACCTCGTGGCGGTTGATCTCCTGGGTCACGCTTCTGACCGCGATCAGCGTCTGTCCATCTTCGAGGTGCCGCCGCGACAAGTGAAAGGTCTCGGGGCCGGCCGGTCCGTCCACGCTGAAAAGCTCGTCGCCGTCCGAGAGGACCGCCCGGCGCAGCGAGGCGGGCGCCCGTTCGATCATCGATAGAAAGTTCTGCCCTTCGACCGTCATCCCCTCGAAGAAGAGGTCGCGCGCCGAGCGGTTCGTGAAGGTGATGTTTCCCGCGTCGCCGAAGAGCACCATCGCCACCGGCGTCGTCTCGACCACCGTCCGGAGCAGGCCCTCCCGCCGTTCACCGGCGCTCCGCTGTTCTTTGATCTGCGCCTCCAGCGAGGCGGATCGCTTAGCCGCTGCGTCTCGCGACCGCTGCGCCCGAACCCCGAAAGCCAGTGCGCCCACCAGCGCCACGCTCCCGAGAAACACCGCCAGAGTAGATGGGTCCACCAAGGCGGCCAGCGTATCCGACCGACCCCTCAGCACCAAGCCTCGCGCTCTGGGCCGGCGCGGATCGAACGGACAACTGTCCGCCCGCTTGTCCGCGGACAGTTGTCGGCTCCGGGAGAACGACCGCGGATCGTCTGGCGGTTGTCTCGGCACGGCGGGTGCACAAGGCCTGTTCGACTTCGACTGGTAGCCAGTTGAATCGCAAACCCAACTCAACACGGAGACACCATGAAACTCGTCGCAACCGGAGCCCTCTTGTCAGTCCTCATCAGCAGCGCCGCCTTCGCCCAGACCGTCACGTCGGCCGTACCCCACGGCGAGGACGATCCTCAGACCATCGTCGGCGGTCGTCCGGATGGGGCCACTGTCGTCAGTGGGTGGTTCGTGTCGCCGACCTTCGGCACTACGGGCTGGGGAGGCGCGCTGGCGTACAGCCCCGGCCTTCGAGGCGGCATCTACCTGAACCGGCGCCTGGCCGTCGGTCTGACCGTCAATGGCCTCGTCAACAGCGATTCGCATCTCGGCAAGAATGAAGGGGGAAACTTCGGAACGTACGGGGGCCTTCTCCTTCAGTACATCGTTCACTCGGACCGCCTGGTTCACCTGACCTTCGAATCGACCATCGGTGACGGTCGCTGGTGCGTGAGCGACAACAATAGCGACTGTGTCGGGAAACAGTTCATCGTCTTCGAGCCTGCCGCCAATCTCGAGGTCAACATCGCGCGGCATGTTCGGTTGTCGACGGGAGTTGGCTATCGCTTCGCCGTGGCGGGCAGCGGCGACGGACCTTCGAGCGGCGACATGAGCAGCCTCGTGGTCCGTTCGGGTCTCGTCTTCGGGAGCTTTTGATCCGGGCGGCTGCTAGGGTCGGCGGTGACTTTCCGAGAGTCACCCCGATGCCGCGCCGAGGACCATCACCAGTCAGCGAGAGCAGCGAGGAAGCACGCGCCTTCCTTCAGACCCGGTTGGCGTTGTTTTGGAAGGTGCTGTTCTGCTTCAACCTGGCTGGCGGTGTCCTTGGTCTGGCTGGCGGCGGGATGGTGAAGCCGGGCCCCGACACGGTGATCACGTTTGGCGCGATCGTTCTGTCGGGCTCCCTCTGGTGGCTCTGCCGGCGGGGGAAGCGGTCGATCCGGTTCTGTCGGATCGTGGATGGCGTCGGCCCGCTTCTCGTGGCGATCGTCGGGACCTTCCTGACCCGTTACATCCTGGTCGGGTTCGTCCGCGAGCATTCGGTGGTGACCACCGAAGGCTCCGTCATGGCCGATGGCTACGTGGTCATGATCGACCTCTTCCCCGCCGCGATGTTCCTGGCGATCCGTGCTGCTCTGATCCCGTCGTCCCCCCGTCGTACCATCCTCGTCACCGCCCTGGTCGGGGTCCCGAAGATCCTGCTGTCCAGCGCCCTGGTTCCAGCGGTTGGTGGAGGGCTCGCCTGGCGTGCGGCAAATTCAGGCGTCTTCCCGTGGCTGCCGACCACGTCGATCATGGAGTGGACCATCGCGACCATCACCTGCACCGTCATCTCGCGGGTCATCTACGGCCTTCGGGCCGAGGTCCGCGAAGCCCGCCGGTTCGGCCAGTACGTGCTCGAACGGAAGATCGGTGAAGGCGCGATGGGCGTGGTCTATCGCGCCACGCACGCCATGCTCCGTCGGCCGGCGGCGATCAAGCTGCTGCTCAAGGAGCGGGCGAGTGAGATCGACCTCCAGCGCTTCGAGCGCGAGGTGCAGCACACCAGCCGCCTCGTCCACCCGAACACGATCTCGATCTTCGACTACGGGCGAACGGCGGAGGGGGTCTTCTATTACGTCATGGAGTATCTCGATGGCGTGGACCTCCAGAGCCTCGTCGATCAATACGGACCCGTCGAGCCCGCGCGGACCATCCACATCCTCGCGCAGGTGAGCGGGGCCCTGGCGGAGGCCCACGCGCTCGGCCTGATCCACCGCGACATCAAACCCGCCAACATCGTTCTGACCGAGCGGCCCGACGAGCCCGATGTCGTCAAGGTGGTCGACTTCGGTCTCGTGAAGAGGTTCGGGGGAAGCCTGGACGAGTCGGCAGCCACCGACGCCATCATCGGCACCCCGCTCTACATGGCCCCCGAAGCCATCTCAAGACCCGACACCGTCGACGGACGCTCCGATCTCTACGCAGTGGGCGCGGTCGCCTATTTCCTGCTCACGGGGCGGCACGTGTTCGAGGCCGCCTCCGTCCTCGAGGTCTGCAGCAAGCACATGCTGGAAGCGCCGGTGCCCCCCTCTCAGAGACTCGGGAAGGCCCTCCCGGAGGATCTGGAAGCGATCGTGCTCGGGTGTCTCGCGAAGGATCGCAACGACCGTCCTGCGTCGGCGGCAGTTCTACGAACCACACTCCTGGCGTGCGCAGATGGCGCACGCAACGACCTGCCAGCGGCTCGGGCTTGGTGGCTCACTCGCCGTACCTCCCAGAAGGACAACCCGGGTCTGGTCATCGACGGGAGTCCGGCCACGATGGCGATCGATCTGGGCGGCCGCAGCACCGTGGTTCTGAACCCCGTCAACTGACGGGACACCGACATCGGTGAACGATCGCGTCGCGGACGGATGTCCGCGACGTCGGGCGGACATCTGTCGCCTCCCTGGGCCCGGATGTCCGCCCATCCGCAGCAGCCGACCGGAATCTCACGGTGATCGTCATGGCACGGCGGCTGCTTAGGAAGGCCCCGAAGTCAGTGTGAGCCTGACCGCAACGAAGAGCGACTCAAACGAAAGCGAGACCAAGACCATGGACATTCAAGCCAAGTTGACCGGGTTCGCGGTGCTGGGGGCGACCTGGGTGATGTGGGTGCTCGCCGGGCTGTCGGTGGGTGGATGGATGGTCGCCCTCGACCGAGCCATCTACCTCTTTCGCACCGGCGGCAAGACCTGCACCTTGGAAGTCCACTAGGGTAGTGTTGGCGTGTTGAAAGTTCTCCTCGTCGACGATCAGCCCGCCGTCCGCACGGCGCTCGAGGTTCTCTTCGAGTTGCATGGCCTCGAGTCGCTCACCGCGGCCAGTCCCGAGGAGGCACTGGATCTCGTGGCCAGCGAGGACATCGGGGCTGTCGTCCAGGACATGAACTTCACCCAGCACGACACGACGGGTGAGAGCGGCGTGGCGCTGTTTCGCGCCCTGAGACAGCTCGATGCCGACCTCCCCATCGTCCTTCTCACCGCCTGGGGCTCATTCGAAGTTGCCGTCCAGCTCGTCAAGGAGGGGGCCAACGACTACCTGGCCAAACCGTGGGACGACGAGAAGCTGGTCGGCATCGTCCGGAAGCTGCTCCAGCTGCGCGGCTTGCAGCAGGAGAACATTCGCTTCCGGGCCCAGGGCTTGCGGATGCGACGGACCCTCGCGGCTCGCTACGATCTCTGCGGAATGATCTACGCCAGCGCGCAGATGCAGAGCGTGGTCAGCCTGGCGGTCACGGTCGCGGCCTCCGATGTGCCGATCTTGATCACGGGCGCCAATGGGGCGGGAAAGGAAAAGCTGGCCGAGATCGTCCAGGCGAACTCCCGCCGCAAAGACCGCCCCTTCGTCAAAGTCAACGTGGGCGCGCTGCCCGACCAGCTGCTGGAGGCGGAGCTCTTCGGAGCGGAGGCGGGGGCGTTCACGGGGGCGGCCAAGATGCGGATCGGGCGCTTTGAAGCGGCCGCCGGCGGAACGCTCTTCCTGGACGAGATCGGCAACTTGTCGCCTTCCGGACAGGCCAAGCTGCTGCGCGTCCTGCAATCCGGAGAATTCGAGCGGCTCGGGTCGAGCACGACACGCAAGGTCGACGTGCGTATCGTGAGCGCGACGAACGTAGATCTGGGGCGCGCCATCGCCGACGGGTCGTTCCGCGAAGATCTCTTCTTTCGCCTGAACGTCATCGAGCTGCAAATCCCGCCGATCGCCGATCGCCCCGACGATATTCTGCCTCTCGCGGACCACTTTCTCGCGACTCTGGCTGGAAAAGACGGCGTCACCGCGCCCGCCTTCGGAGAGCCGGCCCGCGACGCTCTCCTACAGCACGAATGGCCGGGGAACGTTCGGGAGCTCCAGAATCGGATCCAGCGGGCCATGCTCGTCTCCGCGGGCGGCACGATCACTCGGGAGCACCTCGGGCTGGGCGCGGGGAACGTCCCGTTGCGGTCCAGTGAGACGCGCCCCGAGACCTTGGCCGTTCCGCGAAGCGCCAGCGAACCCGGGCTCTCTACTCGGCTGCCCGGTTCAGGTTCCGACGCTGTCGATCCGGATCGAGCGGTGGTCGAGGACGCGCTGATGAAAGCAGGAGGGGTCGTCTCGAAGGCCGCCGCGGAAATGGGTGTCTCGCGCCAGGCTCTCTACCGCCGCATGGAGCGGGCCGGCGTCGTACTCGAACGGCGACCCAAGCTCTGAGGACTTCCACCCAATTTCATGCTCGGTTCTTCCCGCCACTTTTCACGCCACCTCTGCGTGACGGGGACGTCCAGGGGACGCCTCGGTCGTGTTTCCGTCGAGGGTCGGGCCGTTTGAATTCGCGAGGTTAGCGATCGCTGAGAACGTGCCGCTGTCCGGCCTGTGACGGGCGCGCCCCCTGGCGACCGCGGCGGGATCAGATCAGCGGCTCAAGGGAATAATCCAATATCGGATTGGGCACGTTGCGTTAGCCGCTCGGGTGCAGCTCCCGCGTCGAAGTCCTGGTCCCCCTGAAGGAGCCATTCCCATGAAATCCAGAGCTCTACTGCCAAGAGTCGCGACATGTTTGCTCCTCGCGGGGTGCGGTTCCGCCGGGACGACTGGGCCGGGAGGAACGACCGGCTCGGGGGGAACAACTGGATCCGGCGGAGCGGTCGAGAATACCGGCTCGGGGGGGCTCACTGTTTCCGGGGGAACGACCGGCTCGGGAGGGATAACGGGATCGGCGGGAACGACCAGCTCGGGCGGCACCACCGGCGCGGCCGGGCACGGCGGCACGACCGGCTCCGGCGGCACGACAACGGTGGGCCACGGCGGGACAACTGGTTCAGGCGGCACCACCGGTGCGGCCGGGCATGGCGGAACGACCGGCTCAGGCGGCACGACAGGCGCGGCCGGCACCGCTGGCGCGGCCGGCACGACAGGAACCGCCGGCGCCGGCGGCACGACGGTCGATTGCTCGGCCACCTTCCCGACCACCGGCGGCACCACCAAGACCGGAACGAATATCAGCGGGACAGCCGACGGCCTCAACTACGGCATCTGGACGAATGGAAGCGGCGGAAGCATCACCGTCTTCCCCAACGCACACGCGTTCTCCGCATCCTGGAGCAACAGCTCGGATTTCCTCGCCCACCTCGGCCTCGATTTCAACACCCCCGTGGCCTACACCTCCTACGGAACGATCGTGGCCGAGTTCTCGGAGACGAAGACTGGGACCGACTGTACCGGAACGAACTGCTACGGCTACTCGTCGATTGGAATGTACGGGTGGATGCACAGCCCCTGTATCGAGTGGTACATCAACGAAGACTCGTTCAGTGGTTCCCTGCCGAACAACGGCACCGCGGTCACCATTGACGGGGATACGTACTACCTGGTGACGAGCCAGACGAGCGGAACGGGTGGCGCCAATGCCTGCGAAGCCGGGCATACGGGCAACTGGACGAACATTACGGCCAATCGGGCCAAGCCTCGCCAGTGCGGAACAATCAACCTGAGCGAACACTTCGCGTCTTGGGCGGCGCAGAACTGGACCCTGGGGACCCTGGCCTCGGTTCACATCAACGTCGAAGTCGGGGGCGGTACGGGAAGCATCCAGTTTCCCGTCGCGAACGTCACGACGACCGGCAACTGACAGCGCTTCCCTGGACTAATGGGACGCTGGCGGACTTTGAACCCCAGTGTCGGGATGCGCATCTGTGTCATCGTCGGCCGCCGGCCCGAACGCAGGGAGGTACCGGCCGAAGTTCAATTCGAAGTCGCTCGGAACGCCGTACCCGGCGTCGCGGACCTTGGCCCGGCGCGCCTGTGCACCGGGCAACGCCAGCAATGGGAAGAACAGGTCGTTGCTCGACTGAAGCTCGGCGGCCGTCGGCCTCCCGAACCGATTGATCTGGGATTTCGCCGCGGCCAGCACTTCACGATCGAACGAGGCCAGACGCCGGACGAGCCCATCGACGAACGAATCGAGGTCGCCATCGTCCAGCGTGCGGTTCACCCAGCCATAGCGCTCGGCGATATCAGCGTCGAAGTCGTCGCCGCTGAGGACGATCTCAAGTGCCCGCGAGCGGCCCACCAGGCGCGGGAGCCATTCCAGCGCTCCGCCGCCCGGGACCAGTCCGACGCCGACCTCGGGGTTCCCGAACAGGGCGCTTTCCCGGCTGGCGAAGCGCATGTCGCAGGCCAATACGAGCTCGTTACCGATACCGCGCGTGCGGCCGCGAATCTTGGCGATGCTCACCACTGGCGTGGACGACAGGCGCAGTACAAAGTCGCGCCAAAGGCCCAGCGCCTCTGGCCGTTCCGCCGCCTTGGCCACGTCGAGGTGGGCGACGAAGAACTCGGGATTCGCCGACTGGAACACGACGACCTTCACGGACGGGTCCGCTTCGAGGTCGGCCATGAGGGCACCCAACTCGACGATCGTCGCGGGAACAAACATGTTGATCGGGGGGTTGCTGAAGGTGATCGTCCACCGGCCCGGATGGCTGCGGTCGGTGTTGAATTGTGACTGGTCGGGCATGGCGCATCTCCTTCTCTCTGGTGACGCTGACGCAGCGATCTGAAGCGGACCTCTTCTGAAAAGAGCTTCGGCTGTTCCCAAGAATCGTGTCGCTTCTCCTTCGGTCATGCAGGCGTCAGTGGCTGGTTCTTGGGTGCCATGGCGCGACATCCTTCTGTTCTTCCTTCGAGTAGGGCTCACCAAAATATGGGAACTCGGTGCGGATCCGATTGCGAGGAAGGGCGAGGCCGCTTTGCAGGGGCCTGTTTGAGGCCAATGTCAGCATCACGTGGACAACGTCGTCACCCAGTTGCCTTCCGTTGAATCCCGCGAGAGCAAATGCAGCTGGCGTTCCCACCTCATAGGGCAAGGTGATCGGGCACAACCGAGAGGCAATTTGCCTTCCGTATTCTTCCGAATTCAGAACAGACCCTGCATAAGCGGCCATCTTCTGGGTGAAGTCCGCGATGTGTCCCGAGAATAACGCGACGTCACCTGAGGGCGCCGATTTGTTGTAGATCTCTTTTACCTCTTGATTGCTCGGATCGTTGAGAAAGAGGTGCGTGATGAGCGGAAGGCCCCAACGTGACACCTGCATTTCTGGAGCGTGGCCGCAAAGCGAAACCGTGGCCCAGGCATGAACCGTTCCCATGCCGATCAGACGGTTTGGGACTTCGAGGACAATCGCGGTGACGTTGCGATTGCTGAAGAAATTCTGGCGATGGTGCAGGAACGAGTCGCCGTCATACCTATGTTTGTCGTAGAAGGCGTTCTGGAGGTTGTGAAATGCGTCGGCGTCGACGGCGAACATATCGGGAGCGATTCCGACGAAGGCCCGAATGCCAGACTTGCTGTGGACTTTGCCCGTATCGCCCTCTATCAGAAGTTCGCCCTGGTCTACTCCGACAGCCTCGCCAGTGGCTCTATGGACCTGAAACTTTTGGACATGGACATGCTCGTCCCCGTCCAGATGTCTCGGTTCGTTGAACCTGAACGTGAAGACGACGTCTTCGCGAGAGTCACCAGTCAGGTCCAGGCGGAAGGCATACAAGCCCTCGACGTGAAGGGTATCCGGTGCAGAGAGGACAGCATCAGGATTGACGGTCATCGCCATCACCGTAGTGTTGGGAGCGCCCTGAAACAGATAGAGATCACATACGTTCAGACTTGGATCCTCTTTTGCCAGTTTGGTATCGAAATGATGGGACATAGGGTGTCCTCTCTGCCAATGCGCCAATGCGCCAATGCGCCAATGCGCCAATAATTGTTCGCGCCGGAACAGGCGACTGCTCCGGCCGCGGACCGACGCCCCGTTGCAGGCTGGAGACTGCTGCCATCGGCGATCGGGGCCGTTGCTTTTGAAGCTTCATCGCCATCTCATCTGCGAGGAGGGGCTACCGAAGCGATCTGAAGCCCGCTCGAACCTCTTCTGAAAAGAACTTCGGCTGTTCCCAGGCCGCAAAGTGCCCGCCTTTGGGAAGCTTGTTGAAGTGAATGAGCTTGGGGTACGCCTGCTCCGTCCAACTCGGCGGAGCAGGATAGAGTTCGTCAGGGAAGACGCTCACGGCCACCGGGATGGAGACGCCTTTGACGTTGAAATACCCACCCTTGCCCCAATACTCCCAATAGAGCCGGGCACCCGACAGCGCCGTGTTCGTCAGCCACGTGATCGTGATGTTGTCCAGAATGTCATCACGCGTGAGTCCCTCGGAGCCTCCCGCAAAGACGCGCGTGATCAACTGGTAGCTGCGCGCGTCGTGATCCAGGAAATACGCCGCCAGGCCGACGGGGGAATCTGCGATTCCATAGAGCGTCTGAGGGCGCAGCCCCATCTGATACCCGTAGGCGATTCCCTTTTGATACACGAACTGCAAACGCTCGTAGGCGACCGCCTCATCGGGTGAAAGGCCGGATGGAACGGGTTTCCCGGAAGCAGCCGCTTGGTCAATCTCGGCTGGAAAGACGCCAGGCATGTTGGTGTGAATCCCGAGCAGTTCCGGAGCCGCCTGGACGCCCATCCGATCTACGATGACCGCACCCCAGTCGCCGCCTTGCGCGACAAATCTCGCGTATCCAAGACGTTTCATCAGGGTGACCCAGGCGCGTGCGATGTGCTCGGGATCCCAGCCAGGCGTGGTGGGTTTGCCGGAGAACCCATAGCCCGGCAGCGACGGAATCACCACATCGAACGCATCTGATGCACTTCCGCCATGGGCCGTCGGGTTGGTGAGGGGATCGATGATCTTCATCTGCTCGACGACCGAGCCGGGCCATCCGTGCGTCACGATGAGCGGCAGCGCCTTCTCATGTTTCGAACGCACGTGGATGAAGTGAATGTCCAGCCCATCGATCTCGGTGATGAATTGCGGCAAGGCGTTCAAGCGTGCCTCGCATTCCCGCCAATCGTATGCCGTGCCCCAATAGCGCGCGAGCGCCTGAGTCGTCGCGAGTTGCACGCCTTGGGTCGCGTCTGTGACCGTTTCGCGTTCCGGCCACCTTGTGTTGTTGATTCGGGTGCGCAACTCGGTGAGATCGGCCTCCGGGACGTTCACCTGAAAGGGACGAATCGCGTCCCTTCCCGCTTTGTCCGGGGCTTGCTTGCTTCCCTGTTTCGTCGTGCCGGGTTGAGCCATTGGTGTTCTTCCTCCGCCGGCAGAGTGCGCACCCGGTGACGCGTGTGGGAGAGTCTGCGTTTGGGGGCGCGCCTCTTTGCGTCGAAGGCTTATGGGCGGCGGGGGCGCGGAGAGACGACTCGGTTCCACACCGCCCTCAGGTCACGTCTCGAGCCGCGTGCCGCCTTTTCTGGGCAACCACCAACGCCTGAGGACGAGGAGGCTCACCGATGGGTGCGACGATCGATTCCAAAGGGATCGTGACGGACCGGCTCAGGACCAGCTAGGAAGATTGTGATGGGTGTTGTTCGCTCAGGCTCTTTCTTCAGCGCTTCAGAGGTGTCGTTTGTGAACGCATGCGAAGCACAAGGTCTCGATCGTAGACAAACAAGCTAAGACCCAGGAAGAGGGCAAGGACGACGCAGAGAAGCTGCCAGAACGCCACCGGATTTCGTTCGATCAGCGGCCGGGGCCCCCCGAGCGGCGCGGCGCGCGCCTTTCCGTGTTCCAGTTCGAAGACGAGCTCGTCGATGTCGCCAAAACGGTCTTCCGGCCGAAGGGACATCGCCTGCAGCACCGTGGCGTTGAGCCAGGCCGGAACATCTGCGCGATACCGCGTGATCGGCGCAACCGGACCGATCAGGGGACGGCCTCCCGGCGGCGTCTCCCCGAAGGGATAGTGGGCGGTGAGCATGCGGTACAGGGTGACCCCCAAGGCATACTGGTCCGACAAGGCGTCGCCGCGGGCCTTGGCGAAGAGCTCGGGCGCCATGAAATCGGCGGTTCCAGGTGTCTCGGGCTCGTCCGGCTCCTCGAAGCCGGGCAGGCGGGCGATGCCGAGATCGATGATCTTCACCTCGCCTGTGTCGAGCAACATGATGTTTTGCGGCTTTACATCCCTGTGGGCGACCCCCAGGCGATGCAGCGCTGACAGGCCGCGGCCCACCCGGCATGCGATGGAGATCGTCTCGTCGATCCGCATTGGTCCGCGTCTCAGTCGATCCTCCAGTGTCCCGCCTTTGTGGAAGGGCGAGGCGACGTAGAGCCGGCTCTGGCGGCCTTCCGCGAGGGGAAGAGATCGGCCGACGTGGACATTGGTGATGCGTTGGCCGAGAAACACCTCCCGCATGAAGCGATGGCGGTCGCCATCTGTGCAAGCTTCGGCTTTCGGAAATTTCAGGACCGCCAGCTCGTCGCCGTCCTTCGCCAGGAAGATGTGGGCGGTTTTGCTCTCGGCGATCTCTCGAACCAATTCAAAACCGTCGACCACATCACCTACACGGGGCGGGGCCGGGACTGGCAGAGCCTCCATTTCGGCGGTGAGCGCGCTGTAGTCGGGCGTCGGCGTTTCGATGATGTCGATGACGATGGCCGTGGCGTTGTCGTGGCCGCCTTCCTCGATCGCGGCCGCGACGATGGCTTCCGCGTCCGCCTGCGACGCCTGGCGCCGACCGAGCAGTTGGATCAGCGCGGTCCTCGGCAGCGCCTGGTGGACGCCGTCGGTAGAGAGCAGCAGCCGGTCGTGAGCCTCGATGGGCTGGGACTTCAGGTCGAGGCGCAGCGACGGCTCGAGTCCCAGCGCCCGCACCAGCCTTTGGCCCCCGTCGCTTTGCAAGGCCACGTGATCGTCGGTGAGAGGGGTGAGGGCGCCGGATCGGAAGTGCCAGGCGCGGCTGTCGCCGAGGTGGACCACCGTCGCGAGACGCCCGCGTAGCACGGCCGCCGTGAAGGTCGTGGCGGCCCCGCGGAGGGAAGGCGCGGTCTGCGCGTGAGCGTGGAGCCACGAGTTGTAGCCTTCGAGCACCCTGAGGGCCGCAGGAGCGATGCCGGCCAGCGCATTTTGGGAGCGGTAGCCGTCGATGAAGGTTCGGACCGCCAGCTCCGACGCCACCCGACCGCCGTTGCCCCCACCTGCGCCATCAGCGACCACTGCGAGAATACCTTGCAGGGCGCGCTCACTGTGCGAGCCGAAGTCGATGACGCCGAAATCCTGGTTTTCAGGGCGTCGCCCGGTCGATGAGGCGAACCCGACGGCGATTCGGAGCTGACCCTGACTGCGCACCGTCGTCACCCCTTGGCGTCGCGGTACGCCGCCCGCAGCCGTTTGGTCGCGGTCTTCAGCTCGTCCACGTCCAAGCTGGCGAAGCCGAGGCGCAGAGCATCGACCTTCGCGCCGTTCGAGGCGAAGGCGTGCGGCGACTGGAAATGCACGCGCCGTCCATGGCTGCACTCCAGCATACGGTCGAGATCCACGCCCCTGAAGCGCACCCAGAACGCCAGGCCGCCAGGCGGCACGGACAGCGCGATGTCGTCGGCGAACTGTTCGGCCAGCAGTTCGGCGAACCGATCCCGCCGTTCGGCGTACAGGCGCATCATCTTGCGGGTATGGCGATGAAGCTCGCCTGCCTCGATGAACTCCGCGATGGCGGCCTCCATGGCCGGATCGCCCTGGCGATCCACCATCATCACCTCGGCGCCGAGACGCTCGGCCAGGGCCTTGGGCGCTGACACATAGCCTATCCGCAGGCTGGGGCTCAGCAGCTTCGACAGGGAACCGACATAGACGACCCGCCCCTCTCCGTCGAAGGCAGCCAGTGGCAACATCGGTTGATGTGTGAAGTGGAAGTCGTGGTCGTAGTCGTCCTCGACAATCGCAAAGCCGAATTGCGAGGCGAGCAGCATCAGACGCATGCGTCGCTCCGGCGTCATCAACACGGTTGTGGGGAAATGATGGTGCGGGGTCACGTAGACGGCGCGCACGCGCTTTCGCCGACAGACGCGCTCCAGGTCGTCCGGGACGAGGCCCCGCTCGTCGACGCCCACCGTCGAGATCTCCGCCCCCGCCCGTCGGAAGGCCTCGCGCGCGGGCGGATAGGTCAGGTTCTCCACCACCACCGTGTCGCCTGCCGAAACCAGCGTCTGGGCCACGACGAAGATGGCCATCTGGCTGCCTCGCGTGAGGCAGAGGTTATCGGCCGTGACCGCCAGGCCGCGGTCCGCGCTCAGCATGGCCGCGATCGACGTCCGCAGCGCTTCCGATCCGCGCGGGTCGCCGTAGCCCAGCCGGCGCCGCTGCAGCGTGCTGCGCAGGCCGTCGCGGTAGCCGCGCGCGAGGATGTCGATCGGCACGTAGCGAATGTCAGGTGCGCCGTCGTTGAAGGACAGCATGCCGTGGGGCGGGAGATCGGCGACAAGGCCCGCTGCGGCGCGCGCAGGCCGAAACAGGGGTTGTTCGGGCATCCCCGCGGTCCCGGCGCCGCCGGCATCCAGCAGAGGCAGATTCTCTGCGACGAAGGTGCCGCGACGGTTCTCACTCGACAACCAACCCTGGGCCTGCAGCTCTTCGAAGGCGACGATGACCGTCTTGCGGTTCACGCCGAGGCTGTCGGCGAGCTCCCGGCTCCCCGGGAGTGGTGCGCCGGGCTTCAGCCGTCCCCGGCGTACTTCCTCGATGAAGGCATGCACGATCTGCTGGCCCACCGGCGTGTCGCTTCGTCGGTTGAGCACGATCGTCAGGGGCCAGGGGCGCAGCATATCTGGACCATCTGCCTTTTGAGATCTGGGGGATCTGCTGGTCCAGAACCTAGCATAGGGTTTTCCCAACCGCAGCAAACAAACGTCGACCGGAGCGGCGCCGCACAATCGGCGTCACGAAGGGAGGCTGCCCCCGGAAGGAACGCAAAAATGGGGACCCAACTCAAAGCAAATTGCCTCAGCTTCACGGAACTGCTCGCACAGGGTGTCGCGTTGATCTCTCCAACGATGACGGCGGCGTTGATCGTCCCGGTCATGTTCGGGAACACCGGCAACTGGAGCTGGTGCTCGTACGCGCTCGGCACACTCATGCTGCTGTTCGTGGCGCTCAACCTCAACCAATTCGCCCGGCGTTCGACCGGTTCGGGCTCGATGTATGCGTACATCTGCCGCGGGCTCGGCATCAACGCCGGGGCGGTCGGCGGTTGGTCGCTGCTTTGGGCTTACATGGGCATAACCATGGCGGGCGTCACGGGCTTCACCATCTTTGCAGGCACGCTGCTCGCCATGATGGGAATTTCCGCGCCGCCGTTTCTGCTGTCGGCGATCTGCATCGCCGTCTCCTGGTACTGCGCCTGGAAGAACGTCCGGCTGTCCGCGATCATGATGCTCGCCTGCGAAGGCTTGTCGGTGCTGCTCATCCTCGCCCTCTGCTTCATCGTGCTGGGGCAGCATCACTTCGCCCTGGACCACGCGCAGTTCGACACCTCGACCTTCCCCACCGCCAACCTGGGCCTGGGCGTCGTGGTGGCGATCTTCAGCTTGGTCGGCTTCGAGTGCGCGACAGCCTTCGGCGACGAGGCGAAGGATCCGCTCAAGACCATCCCGCGCGCCGTGGTCATGAGCCTCTTGATCTCCGGAGCCTTCTTCGTCTTCGTGACCTACACGACGGTCTTGGGCGTGCGAGGTTATTCCACCAGCCTCGACAAGATCGACGCGCCGCTCAACGTCCTGGCCACGCTGGCGCACGTCGGCGCCCTGCAGGTCCCGTTGTCGCTCGGCGCGATGATCAGCTTCTTCGCGCTGTGCTTGTCATGCATCAACGCGGGCGGCCGCGTCCTCTACATCATGGGCCGGCACGGCATCGTGCCGCCGGTGACGGCGACCTCTCACAGCAAGAACGAGACGCCCCATGTCGCCGTGTCGCTGCTGGCGGCGATTGCCTTCCTCCTGGCGCTCTGCGGCCGCCTGCGCCACGTCGCCACACTCGATCTGTTCAATTACGCGGGCACCTGCGCGGCGTTCGGCTTCATCGTCCCCTATGCGCTGATCACCGTGGCCGCCCCGGTCTACCTGCGAGCCATCGGCCAAATGAAGGTCCGCGACGTCCTGATATGCGTCGCCTCGCTGCTCCTCTTGGCCATCCCGGCGATCGGCAGCGTGTACCCGGTTCCGGCCCCGCCGGTGAACGCTTTCCCTTACTGGTTCCTGGCCTACCTGGCAGTTGGCCTCGGCTGGATCCTGGTGCTGCACCGTCGCCGGCCGACCGTCGCCGACAGCATCCGAGCTGACCTCCGGCTGAGCCACGACCGCTTCGTGGCCGAAGCCGAGGGCATGGCCCCGCACTGAGCCGCGGCGGCCACCCTCCCCCGATGTCGGGCGCCGGCCTCTCGACAGAGCGCCGGCGCCTCCCGCTTCAGGTGCGCAATGGACGATAGATTTCCGACAAGGCGACTGCAGGTGACGCTCTCGGCGCTTCGGCGCGCTTCGCGGCGGACCCTGATCCTGAAGCTGAAGCTCGCGGACGGCGAGAATTTCGCATACCGGCCGGGCCAGTTCGTCGGCCTGGAAGCGCCGGACGGCCGGCCACGCTTCTTCTCCATCGCCAACGCCGATCCCATCGGCGAGGAGCTGGAGCTGCACGTGAACCGCGCGCCGGGTGGCGTCTTCACGGGCGCGCTGTTCGACCAGGCGCGGATCGGGGACCGGTTTTGGCTCGAAGGCCCCTATGGCGCCTTTTCCATTCCGCCCGAGGCTTCGCCCCACACCATCATCGTGGCTGGGGGTACCGGCTTCGCTCCCATCAAGGCCTGCCTCCAGCGGATGGCCGCGGCGCGCTCACCCGGGGACGCCGCCCGGCCCCTGCACCTCTACTGGGGCGCACGATCGCTCGAGGACCTGTACGACGTCGCCGGCCTCTGCGCCCTGACCGAACGCCTTCCGGGAATGCGTTTTACACCGGTGCTGGACCGTGGTCTCGACGACTGCGCGATGCGGACGGGTTACGTCCACCGTGCGGTGATCGCCGATTTCGACGATCTGTCGGACTACGACATCTACGCCTGCGGTGCTCCGCTCATGATCGAGGCGCTCGGTCGCGAGTGCGCCGTCGAGCGGGGCTTCGATCCCGCGCGCCTGGTCGCCGATGTGTTCGTCGCGGGACCGGTCGCCGGAGACCTGGCGCCCGCTTTCGCTGGCGCACCGATCAACCTGTTCCTCGACCGGGCAGAACGCCGCTGCGCCATCGCGGGCGTCGAGGGGGAAGCGCTGTTGCTGGCCCTGAAGCGCGCCGGCGTCCCCCTGCCGGCGGTCTGCGGCGGCAAAGGAGCGTGCGGCACCTGCCGCGTTCATGTCGCTCCCGCCTGGAGAACGCGGGCCGGCCAGCCCGCAAGACGCGAGACGCGCCTGCTGCACCACCTCGGGGCCGGCGATGGCGACCGGCTCTCTTGCCAAATACGGCTCACGGCCAACCTGGACGGCCTCGAGCTCCACACCTGTACCGAAAGCAAAGGAGACGCACGATGACCACCACCGTCTTGGAAACGACCACCACCGTCTTGAAGAAGGCCCCGCTGGAAAAGGTCGGCGAGAGTTATTCGACCGACCAGATGTTCAAGGTCCGCGGCATGACGCGGGCGGCGATCCACGAAATCGCCGCCCGGGTGAAGCCAGGGATGGTCGAGGAGGACGCGGTCGAAATGGCACGGGACATCCTGGCCGCAAGCGGCATGGTTCGGGGCTGGCACGATGTCTATGTCCGGTTCGGGACCAATACGACCAAGACGTTCGGCGCGGCCTCCGATCCCGGGGTCGTCCTGGGCGCGGACGACATCTTCCTGATCGACGTCGGCCCGGTGTTCGAGAAGTGGGAAGGGGACGGCGGGGACACCTTCGTCACCGGAAGAGACCCCGACAAGGCGCGCTGCGCGGCCGATGCGCGCGCCCTCTTCCACATCGTGCGCCGGAAGTGGGAGGCGGAGAAGGCCACGGGGCGCGCGCTCTACGCCTTCGCGGTCGCCGAAGCGCGGCGCATGGGCTGGGAGCTCAACATGGACCTGTCGGGTCATCGGATCTCCGAGTTCCCGCACGAGGCCCACTACCCCGGACCCATGGCCGACGTCGATTTTACGCCGTCCGCTGGCCCGCTCTGGGTGCTGGAGATCCACGTCCGGCATCCGACCGAAAAGTACGGCGCGTTCTACGAAGACATGCTGCTCGACGACAGCTACTTCCCCGATTTCAAGGCCTAGTCGCTGCGGTGGGGAGAAGCCGATGAAATCAGCGATCGCCGTTCGCCACGTCCACTTCGAGGACCTGGGCGTTCTGGAGCCTTTCCTGCGAGAGCGGGGCTACGAAGTGCGCTATCTCGACGCCGGCGTCGACGACCTGGCCGGCGTCGACCCCGCTTCGCCGGACCTGGTCGTGGTCCTGGGCGCTCCCATCGGCGCTGGCGACGAAGAGATCTATCCCTTCCTGGCCGACGAGCTCGCGTTGGTGCGCGACCGCCTCGATGTCCGAAGGCCCCTTCTGGGCATTTGCCTCGGGGCCCAGCTCATCGCCCGGGTGCTCGGCGCCGAGGTGAAGCCGATGGGGGTCAAGGAGATCGGCTTCTCCTCCTTGACCCTCACGGAACAGGGGAAGGCCTCGCCGCTGGCCGCCCTGGGTACCGCGCCCGTCCTGCATTGGCATGGCGACCAGTTTGGCATTCCCCCCGGCGCAACCCGGCTGGCGTACACCGACGTCTGTGCCAATCAGGCGTTTGCCATGGGGCGGGCAGTGCTCGGTCTCCAGTTTCACCTCGAGGCCGATCCGGTCAAGATCGAACGCTGGCTGCTGGGTCATGCCTGCGAGCTTGGCCAAGCGGGAGTCGATCCGAGGGAGATCCGCCGGCAGGCGCGGGAGTTCGGCCCCGCGCTCTCGGCCGCGGCATCCGAGGTGATCGGCGAGTGGCTCGATTGACTGTTCCGCTGATCCAGCGAGCGATTTTCCTCCACTCTGCATCGACGATTTTGTTCGTTCTGACGGCTGGATCACCAGAAGACCCTTCTCGTGCCTGTCTCGCCCGAGCGTGACGCTCAGCCTTGATGTTTCCATTTTACAAAGAAGGCGCTCGGCATGGCGCCTTCCTGCCGAGGGTCGGTCCATGCCATGTTCTCGGGATGATCGCGTCGCGACCACCTTCATTGCCTGGCCAGGACCGGAGCCGACCCAGGCTGCTCCTCGCGATCGCGCTGGCCGTCGTCGGTTGTGGATCGAGCGGGAGCGCCAAGTCCACGACCACGGACGGCGCCGCGAATTGTCCCGCCAGCTTGAGCCCGGGCGCCTCGATGAGTTGGCAAGACGACGGAGCGCCACAGTGCGCGACCATCGTCTCGGCCACCTATGAAGCAGGCTCCGCCTCGACCATCTTTTCGGTCATCGGTTCCGAAGCCTCTGGCATCGGCGTCGGGTTCGGGGTCGAGACCACGGCCGGCGGCCTCACCATCGACGGGAGTTACACCTGCGGCGCAGCGGGGAGCTTCATCGGAACCTTCAACTATCAGGAGGGATCGACGCCTGGCTTCGCCGCGAGCTGCTCCCTCACCGTTCACTCGGCAGACGGAGCGGGTGGCATTCCCGCCACAGGGACCTTCTCGGCCACCGTCACCCAAAGTGGCGGCGGTACGAAGACGATTTCGAACGGCGTCTTCACCGTCCCGGTCGACGTCGTCGGCGGCTGAACCGAGGTGGGTGCCCGTAGGGATGAATTATGGCCCCGTGCAAGAGTCGGCGGTTTCCCGGCTGCTTGGCGTCTCCCGCGGTAGCCAAATGGTGATCGTCGTGCCGACCCCAGACGCGGTCGCTACCTTCATGACTCCCCCCTGATGAGCGATGGCGATGTGCGCGAGAGCGACCCCGAAGCCCCATCCACCCGCCTTGGTAGACCTCGGCTGACATCCCTCCTCGACCCGCTGATAGTCCGGAAAGCCGCAACCGCTGTCTTTCACCACCCACACCTGGTCACGATCCGCTGTCTCCTGAGTGTGAACGCTGACGGCACCACCCGGCGGACTGGCCTCGATGGCGTTCGCGGTCAAGTTCAAGAGAGCCTCGGTCAGGCTCTCTTCATGACATCGGAGCTCCCCTCCGCCACAGCTGATGGTCAAGGAGACGCCCGCGCTCTCCGCTCTGGCCCAAAGGTGCTCCGCCACCAATGCCGTCATTTCTTCGACGCGGCACCAATCATGGGCCGATGACGAAGTCGCGACGGAGATGCCTATCTCGTCTGCGAGCAGCTCCAAGAGCAGATCCCCTAAGCGGCGGGACGCCGAACGTAGGGAGGTCCAGAGGCGTGAAGGGGGGGGCGACCGCCGACGGTCAATTAACGTGCACGTCATCGTGATAGCGCTGAGGCAG
>Ga0210387_10000375_pt1 | contig 31922 bp, 33 predicted proteins | sample IncBWC7OmetaG_FD_160108 | JGI IMG/M metagenome (GOLD analysis project Ga0210387, IMG submission 160108) | Forest soil microbial communities from Barre Woods Harvard Forest LTER site, Petersham, Massachusetts, United States - Inc-BW-C-7-O ... | reverse complement strand
CCGCGCGGCCTCCGTCGAGCGCCGGCACCGGCAGCAGGTTGAAGAGGCCGAGGTAGACCGACAGCAGGATCAGAATCCCCAGGAAATCGACCGGGCCCCGCGAGGCGGCCTTGGCGATCTGCTTGGTGATCCCGATCGGCCCCGAGAGATCGGCGTGCACCTTGCCGCGGACCATCCCGTAGAGCCCCTCGAGGATCCCGACCGAGGCGTAGTAGGGATAGACCACCGCCTCCTTGAGCGCCCCCGGAACGCCGATGGGCGTCCGCTCATCGATGGGCCCAATCTGGATCCCGACCTGGTAGACGCCCGACTTGTTCTCCGCCGCGACCTGGAAGACCAACGGCTTGCCGTCGCGCAAGATCTTGATGGCGACCGGCTTGCCCTGCGAGGACTGAATGACCTCGGTGATGGGGTGATCGGCGTCGACCGTCCGCCCGTTCGCGTCGACCAGCACGTCGCCCGCCTTCATCCCGGCCACCGCCGCCGGCCGCCCCGCCACCGGCTCGAGAATCTTCTGCGTCTTCGAGGGCATGCCGAAGGCGAGCAGCACGAACAGCGTCAGCACGAACGCGGTGACGTAGTTGGCCGCCGGCCCCGCCAGGATGGTCGCCATCCGCATCCAACGCGGGCGGTTCGGATAGACCATCGGGTCCGACTTGTCGAACTCCTCGTTCGGGTTCATCCCCGTGATCTGGACGAAACCGCCCAGCGGGATCGGCGCGATCTGAAACGTCGTCCCCTTGTGCTCGAACCCGAGCAGCGTCGGGCCGAAACCGATGGAGAACCGCTCGACCCGCATGCCGCACAGTCGGGCCACCAGAAAGTGCCCCCCCTCGTGCAAGACGATGAGGAGGCCAAGCCCGATGATTGCGACGAGCATCGACAGCATCAGCGCAAGACTAGCATGGAGGCCCAGCGGCGGCCGGGTCCCGCGCTTACGCGGCGAGGAATCGAAGGACCGGTCGCAGCAAGAGCGGCATCGGCGGCCGCGGGCGCGATCCCACCACGTCGATGCCCAGCTCTTGCGCACGCCGCTCGAACACCGCTTCGAACAGCAGGCCCGGGCCGCTGGCGCGCACGATCACCGGGAGCGCGGCCAGCCGCCGGGCGACCAGGTAGCGGCCGCGAAGCACGACCGCGTCGCGTCCGGCCCCCAGCCGCGAAAGGGCCCACCCGAGCGGGGCCAACGAAACACGCTTGCCGGCCTCGACCAGCACCACGACGTCCCCGCGCGCCTCTGACGAACCGCGCAGGAACGGCCGTCCGCCGCTCTCCCGCCCGAGCACGCGCAGCTCCGGAATCGAGCCGGCGAGGATGCGGGCGATCGAGAAGCTGTTGTCGGAGGAGCCGTTGTTGACGGCCAGGATCTCGAAGGCCCGCCCCAAACGGCCGAGGTGCGCCGCCACCGACCGGATCTCGTGACCGATCGAGTCTTCATGGTTGCCCACGGCGATCACCACGGAAAGCTCAGGCACGCGTTGCGACAGGGGCGCACTTCGCATCGTGGTCCCTAAGTGAGCATGGAACATGCCGTCCGAGCCAGACAGTGATTTCAATATCTTAGATCCTTGGAAAGGTGCCAAGTGCGAACCTGGCTTCGCACGTCAGGCCTCTGGCATGCGAATTCTGTTACACGCCGCTGACGTTCCCGTTACAGAGCGACCTGGCCCTGCCAAGACAGGGCGCCGATCGCCCGGGCCAGGGCGGCAACCTCGTCCGTGACCACCACCGGGATGCCGACCGCCTGCGCCTCGCGTGCCGCGATCGGCGCCCCTTCGGTGCGGCCGTTCGCCAACCGACCGGAGGGATGCGCGAAGAGATCGGCGGCGCGCAGCCAGTCGGCGACCTCCGCGCGTGGCACCGTCCCGGTGAGCCGCAAGGGAACCTCGAGCGCGGCGGCGAGCCGGGTCAGGCGCGCCCGTTCGGGTCCGTCACCGAGGATGACCACTTCGGCCGTCCGGCCGCCGGCGGAACGGGCACGCGCGCAGGCGTGAAGCAGAGCCGCGTGCCCCTTGATCGGAACCAGCCGCCCCACCGCCAACACGGTGGGAGCCACGAGACCGAGCCGGCGGCGGAGCGTGGCGTCCGGGGCGCCGCGCGGCGGGAACAGCGCCGAAGGGAGCTCGAGCGTCTCGACCGTACCGACGTTCCCCGTCGAACCGCAGAGGCGCCCGAACCGCGCCTGCAGATCGGCGCTGACGAAGCGGAGGTCGGTCCCGTCGCGCGCCAGCCGGCGCGCGATCGTGCGACCGAACGGCATCCGCTCGAGCAGCGCCACGTCGCCCGAGTGGGCAAAGGCGCGGCGCGGGTGGGTCGGCGCCGCCGCGGACGCCGCCAGCGCCGAAGGGACCAACCAGTGCGACTCGATGGCGTCCCAGCGCGCCCGCCCTTCGCGCGCCGCCGCCGCCAGCGCGGCGGCGAACCGCGCCGCCGCCAGCCAGATCGCCCCGCCGCGCTCGAGCGCCTCGGGCGCCCCCTCGCTGTAGAAGAGCGCGGGGGATGCCGAGACGCGCCGCACGGTGAGGCGGTCGTCGACCAAGACCGACGGGAGCTCGCCAGCCACGCCAGCCGCCAGCACCTCGACCACATGCCCTTCGTCGAGCAGCCGTTGCAGGCGATCGCCCACGAAGCTACCGGCGTAGTCGCCCGCGTGGCGGGGAAACGAGGTGGTCAGGAGGCCAAGGTGCACGGCGTCTCCTGGGCGTCGAGCGGCGCATCGGCGCGCGCGCGCGAACGCCGCCCGAAGGCGAGTCGCCCGAAGAGGCGTGAGACGAAGGCGCGCAGGAGGAGCCGGGCCAGCGGCAACGCGACCCGCGAGGGGCGCAGCCCCGAACGCCAGGCCGGGCCGTAGACCGGCCGCACCGGCACGTCGACGACGCGCGCGCCGGCGGCGCCCAGGCGGGCCAGCAGATCGTTGGGATATCCATAGCGCGCGAACATCCGATCGGGACCGATCGCCGCCAGCGCCCGCCGCGAGGCCGCGGTGTAGCCGCACTGCGAATCGAACAGCCGCCAGTAGCCCGACGCCGCGCGGGTGAGCCAGGAGAGCGCCACGCTCCCCGCGAGCCGTACCGCGGGCATCTGCCGCCAGCCCCCCGGCCAGGCGAAGCGGTTCCCCTTGGCATAGTCCGCGGCGCCGTCGACGATCGGCGCCAGCAGCCGGGGCAAATCCGCCGGATCCATCTGGCCGTCGCCGGCCATGACCGCCGTGGCGTCGGCGCCGAGCGCCAGGGCGCGCGCATAGCCGGTGGCGATCGCCGCCCCGACGCCCCGGTTTTGCGCGTGGAGGATCACCTCGACCTCCCGTCCCCCGCCTCGCCGCGAGGCACGCCGCGCCGCTCGCTGCGCCACGGCCGCCGTGGCATCCCCACTGCCGTCGTCGACGACGATGACGTGGTCGACGAAGCCCGGCACCGACCGGATCGTCCCCGCGATCTTGTCGGCCTCGTTGAACGCCGGAATGACGACGGCGATCAGGTGTCCGCGGAACATCGCTCGCCGGGATGATAACTGATCGCGCGGGCCGCGCCTCCGTGAAGTCCGAGGCCAGGTTTGACAGAGATGGAGGCCGCTCTTAGGGTGTGCCTTCAAAGCCGTGGAGTCCGTGGACGACGACCTTCGAGCGAAACGGCGTGCGGCCTCCGAGCAGAGCTGCGGAACCAGCGAAGAGTCGATCTACGCGACCATCGAACGCCGTCTCGCGGACGAGGATGCCTCCGGCGACGCGCTCGACTTCGGTGCGGGCACCGGTCAGCTCACGCGCCGTCTGACCCGTTCGGGACGATTTCGGTCGGTCACGGGCGCGGATCTCTACGCGCGGGCCGTCGACCTTCCGCCAGAGATCCGCTGGATCGAGGGTGATCTCAACGAGCCCTTGCCGCAGTCGGCTTCCACTTTCGACACCGTGATCGCCGCCGAGGTGATCGAGCACCTGGAAAATCCGCGCGCGGTCTGCCGGGAGCTCTTCCGTCTACTCCGACCGGGCGGCCAGGTGCTGTTGTCGACGCCGAACAACGAGAGCTGGCGCGCGCTCGTCGCGCTCCTCGTGCGAGGCCACTTCGTCGCCTTCGGCGACAGCTCCTATCCAGCCCACATCACGGCGCTCACCCGTCTCGATCTCCAGCGGGCCCTGGCCGAGGCGGGGTTTCGACAGATCGCCTTCGGGTTCACCGACGTCGGCGGGATCCCCGGGCTGCCGTCGCGCAGGTGGCAGTCGCTGCTCGGAGGAGGGGCGCGGGGGCTGCGGTTCAGCGACAACGTCATCGTCACGGCTCGAAAGGATTCGTAATGGTCCGTCCGTCTTTGAACCTCCTTCGCGAGGTCGCCGCGCGCAATCGGCCCAGTCAAAAACCGCAGTTCTGGGAGAACGTCGGGTTGGCGGCCCGTCGCCGTTTCGAACTGGAGATCGGCTGTCGAATGCGCCCAGATTGGCTCGACACCCCACGCGTCGTCGGTCTGAGCTCGGTCGGGTTCCCCGACGATCAGGAGCCGTTGCAGATCGAAGTTACGCCGCGCGAGATGATCAACCGGGCGATCTTCCTCTACGGAACGTTCGAGATCTCAGAGACGCGGCTGGTCCAGGCCTTCCTTCAGCCAGGCATGACGTTCCTCGACGTCGGGGCGCACATTGGCTACTACACGCTCATCGCGGCGCGTCTGGTCGGCGAGGCCGGCCGCGTCCACAGCTTCGAGCCCGGCAAAGAGATGCGGACGCACCTCGAAGCGAACGTGGCCCGCAACGGCCTTCACAATGTGGAGATCCATCCCCAAGCGCTGGCCGAGCAGACCGGTGAGGTGGGCTTCTACCCGAGCAAACTGGCCAGCAACCAGGGAATCTCTTCAATCATCGCGTCGGGCGACGGGCGTGCTGCGCCGGTCACCGTCCCCAGTCTCAGCCTCGACGACTTCGCCGCCAGCCTGGGCGGCCGACGGATCGATTTCCTGAAGATGGACATCGAGGGCGCGGAGCTGCAGGTGATTCGAGGCGGCCAGCACCTGCTCGGAGGGACCGACGCACCGCCTATGATCTTCGAGGCCCACGAGCTGGCACCGGTCGCCGATGCGCTGCGACCACTCGGCTACCGGATCCGGCAGCTGCACTACACGTTGGAGAGCGGACTCGAGCTGCCCGACGCCGAGGCGCACATCGAGAGCCTCTTCGCGGCCTATGAAGCACCGAACTACTTCGCGGCCAAGGACGAGGCCGTCTTTGACCAGGTCCTGACCCGCGCCAACAGCGGCCGCTCGCCCCTCTTTCGGATGCTCGGCCGGCTCTGAGCCGCCGAGGAGCGCGCGCGCTACTCGATCTCGTTGGGGGCCGGCGCGTCGGCGCTGTCGTCCGGCTTCGGGCCGCTCGCGTGCGACAGGTGGTGGCGGTGGGGCTTGCTCGCGGCTGGGGTGGGCGCCGGAGCGCCGGCGGGCGCGGTGGGTCCAGCGGCGGCGCCGGCGTCGACGGCCGCGGCCGGCTTCGGCCCGTCGGTCGGGGTGAGGGAGATCGAGATCGGGTCGTCGTTGACGACGATCTGGTCGTAGCGCTCGTAGCCCGTCTTCTCGATCAGCAAATGGACCGAGCTGACGCCGGTGAGATCGACGGGCAGGGTGATCGGCGTGGCGCCCATCAGCTTGTGGCCGTCGGCGCGGTAGATGTTCGCCCCTTCGGGATCGGACTTCACGTAGACGAAGAAGCGCCGGTTGGGATCGCTGGCCGCCAGCTGGTGAGAGCCCATCAGCTTGTGGCCGTACATCTTCCAGCCGACCGCGCCGCCGCCCAGCAGGAGGGCCAGCGCCAGGTAGACCCCTTTGGGGGTTCCCTTCGGCTTGAGCGACGGCTCCATCCCAGAGTTGAACCCCGGCGCGCCCGAGCCCGAGACGGTCCGCGAGATCGGCGGCACCGTCGGGGAGCGGAGGCTGCCGGAGGACGCCGTCCCGTGCGAGATCGTCGTCGCCGGGATGGTCGCCCGCGGCGGTCCTCCGCCCTCCGTCGGGAAGAGGTCGTAAAGCAGCTGCGCCAGGTGGTCCGGCTGATAGCGCGACGCGTGGACGATGTCGTCGAGCGCGTTGGCCATGTCGGCGGCGTCGGCCCACCGATTGGCCGGGTTGCGCTGGAGCGCCTTCAGGATGATCGCGTCCAGCTCTGGCGGCACGGCGGGGTTCTGCAGCGACGGCGGCGGCACCTCGCAACGGCGGACGCGCTCGATCGTCTGCACGTCGTTGGCGCCCTTGAACAGCCGCCGGCCGGTGAGCACCTCGTGCAGGACGATCCCGCAGGCGAAGATGTCGCTCCGGTTGTCGACGTGGTCGCCCTCGGTCTGCTCGGGCGCCATGTAGGCGTACTTCCCCTTCATGGTGCCGCTCTTGGTGATCTCCGGCGCGTCGCCGAGCGCCTTGGCGATCCCGAAGTCCAGCAGCTTGACCGCCCCCTCGTACGACAGCATCACGTTCGAAGGGGAGACGTCGCGGTGAACCATCCCCAGGAGCCGCCCGTTCTCGTCGGTGAGGCCGTGCGCGTAGGAGAGCCCGCGGCAGGCCTCGCGCCCGATGTAGGCGACCATCTCGGGGCGCGGCGGGCCCATGGTCTTCCAGATGGCGCGCATCGTCTCGGAGAGATCGTGCCCGCGGATGTACTCCATCGAGATGAAGTACTCGCCGTCGACGGCGCCCAGCTCGAAGATGTGGACGATGTTGGGGTGAGCGAGGCGCGCCGACAGCTTCGCCTCCTCGACGAACATCTTGATGAAGGTCGTGTCGTCGGAGAGATGCGGCAGGATCCGCTTGACCACGAACGTCCGCTCGAACCCGGCGGGTCCCTGGATGCGCCCCTTGTAGACCTCGGCCATGCCACCACGGCCGATGAGCTCGAAGAGCGAGTACTTGCCGAACTGAATCGGCTCGCTGAGTTGGGATGACACGACAGACCCTGCCAACCGAAAGCGCGTCCCCCAACTGAAGAGAGAGGGGTGAGAAGGAGTGAGGACGCGAGTCTTCCCGGGGCAGCATATGATAGCGATCTCGTGCGTTTGCCGCAAATAGAGTCGCCGGTTACCGGGTCGGCTGTCGACGCTTGGGTCATCGTCGTGGTGGGGGGCGTCGATCCGGGCGGCGGCGCCGGGCTCCTGCGCGACGTCGCGACGGTCACGGCGCTCGGCGCGCGGGCGCACGCGGTGGAGACCGCCTGGACCGAGCAGGGTCCCGGCCGCCATCGGGTCGAGCCCCGGGCCCCGGAAGCTGTCCGAGCTGCCCTGGCAGAGGCGCTGGCGGCGCTCCGGCCGGCCGCCGTGAAGATCGGGATGACCGTAGGCCCGGCCACCGCCACCGCCCTGGTCGAGGCCCTCGGCACCTACACCGGGCCGGTCGTCGTCGATCCGGTGCTGGCGACCTCGCGCGGGGGCTCCCTGTGGGCCGGGGCGCCGCGCGAGCTCCTGCCGCTGCTCCGGCGGGCGACGCTGGTGACCCCCAACAGCGTCGAGGCAGCGGCGCTCACCGAACGCCCGCTGGCGACGGCCGACGACGCGGAGGCGAGCGGCCGGCGGCTGGTCGACGCCGACCAGCTGCGCGCCGTCCTGATCAAAGGCGGGCACCTCGCCGGCACGCCGGCCGGCGACCTCACCCCTTCAGCCGGGACGGTCGTCGACGTCCTGGTGACCGCCTCGGGAGCCGAGCGTTTCACGCGGACGCGCACCCCGGGCCCGAGCCCACGCGGAACCGGTTGCGCGCTGGCCTCGGCGATCGCGCTGAAACTGGGGTCTGGCCGCACCCTGTCTGAGGCCGTCGGCGAGGCCGGCGCCTGGCTCGCGCACCTCATCGCCAATCCCGTCACCGTCGGCGACGAGCGCCACCTCAGCCCGGGCGGCAGACCCTAGGGCGCGACTTCGAGGCGGATCATGGGCGTGCGCTTGGTGGGGAGCAGGCCCATGGGGTTGGTCGGGTCGTTGTCACGCACGAAGGCCTGCCCCGAGACGACGCTGCTGGCCCAGATGCTGGGGGTGCCGCCGAGCCGGTGGACGCCCACCCAGACGATCCCCTTGAGCGGCTTCAGATCGACGAGGTCCTCCACCACCCAGCGGCCGTCTTTCCCGTCGGAGAGATCGTCCTTCGAGAGCTCCTGCTTGAGGGTCCGGATCGCCTCCCCGGGCGTCTCCAGCAGGGTGCTTCCGTAGATGTTGATCTCCAAGCTGCCGGGCGCTTCGGCCTGGAAGCGCAGCCGGAGCGGCCGATGCTCCCCGTCGGGGAGCTGGAAGCGCACCACGCTCTCGTAGGTGTCGGTGGGGAACGCCACCGCGCCGCTGGCGCGGGCGTCGTCGTAGGCCATCACCAGCTCGCGCGTGGGGCCGATCGGCGCGGTGGCCGTGGCGCACCCCACCGCCGCCAGCAGGACGGACAGGGCGAACGCGGCCGACGAAACCGAGCGGCGCTTCATTCTGTCCGACCAACATCGGCGTCTGGCGCCGGTTCTGTACTTCGCTATTGCCCGGGCTTTTGCGCTGCGACGTAGATGCCGAGGCCGATCGGCAAATGCACCCGGTCCTCGAGCCGAAACAGAGACATGAAGCGCTCGAAGACCGCGAGCTGCCGGGGCGAGAGCCGCTCCCGACGCAGCAACCGGCCGTTGATTGCCCAACCAAAGAGGCCAAAGAGGTTCATGTAAGCAGGTCGCGGTGTCTTCAACCCCGAGCTTTCCAAGAGCGCCGTAAGGCTCTGTGGCGTGTAGCGGCGGTAGTGGCCGAGGGCGCGATCGAGGGACCCGTAGGCAAACGGACAGGCGGGGACGTAGACGACCAACTTGCCACCGGGCTTCAGCAGCGCGGTCAAGCGCCGCACGAGCGCGTGGTCGTCCCGTATATGCTCAACCACGTTGACCGCCACGATCGTGTCGAATCGACGGGAGGCGATCGTCACGGAGGGCTCGCCGTCGAGGTCGTAGGGCGCCACAGTGACGCGCGGATCGTCGGCGAAGGCGGTGGCGAGCGCGTCGAGGTAGTGCGCCTCCATGTCCGACAGCACCACTGTGGTTGCCTGGTCGACGATGAGGCCCGAGAGGTTGCCGATGCCGCTGCCGATCTCGAGGACGTCTCCATGGACGTGCGGTGCAAGCTTGGAAAATAGCCATGCATTGAGTCGCGGCGTCCCGGTGAATACCTCGAGCGTTCGGCCTCCGATCGCGGATGCCTGTTGGGGATCGATGTGGGGGACCGCCGTCACCGCTGTGTCCCCCGGCGGACGCCATATTTGACGATGCAGTAGAGGGCGCGCACCCCGTCCTTCCACCCGATCTTCTTGCCCTCGGCGTAAGTACGTCCCTGATAGCTGATCGGAACCTCGTAGATGCGCAGCCGCATCTTGGCAACCTTCGCTGTCAGCTCAGGCTCGATGCCGAACCTGTTTTCCTCGATGGAGATGGCCTTGACGACCTCGCGCGTGAAAGCCTTGTAGCAGGTCTCCATGTCGGTGATGTTGAGGTCGTTGAGCATGTTCGAGGCAAGCGTCAGCCCGCGGTTCATCAGCATGTGCCAAAAGTAGAGCGCACGGCGCGGCGAACCGATGAAGCGCGACCCGAAGGTAACATCGGCGATCCCGTCGATGATCGGCTGAATCAGACGCGGTATGTCTTGCGGGTCGTATTCCAGATCGGCGTCCTGAATGACCACGATATCGCCGGTCGCGGCCGCGAACCCCGCTCGCAGAGCGGCCCCCTTGCCGCTGTTCCTTGGCTGGAGCACGACTCGGACTTCGTTCGTGCCGCGACAGAGACCGGGATTCGGCAGCCAGTTCTCGATCCCTCGCTCGGCAAGGTCCTTCAGCAGCTCACGCCCGCCGTCGGTCGACGCATCGTCGATAATGACGAGCTCCTTGTCCAGGTCGACCCGCACGACCCGCCCGACGATCTCTCGCAGCGTCCCGACCTCGTTGTAGACCGGGATGATAATCGAGAGCTTCATGGCTCCGGCCACCTATCACATTCGGCGAAGGAAGGTCAAAGGGCCGGGGCCGGTCTCCCCCTCTTGCCGTCTCGCATAGACGGACTCGGGTCTCATCGCTACCATGCGCGCGCGGCAATGCACCGGCTGGGAGTAGCTGTGATCGGAGCGGGCCCATGGGGCGGCACGCTTACTCGCACGTTTGAACGGATCCCCGGGGTGGATTTGCGATGGATCTGCGATCTCGACGACCATCGGAGGGCCGCCGCGCAGGCCGTCCATCCACGCGCATCGGTGACGGCTTACGTCGACGAGGTCCTGGCCGACCCGGATGTCGTCGCCGTGGTCGTAGCGGTCGACGCACCTCAGCATCACGCCGTCGGGGTGCGCGTGCTGGGCGCCAATCGACACGCGCTGGTCGAAAAACCGCTAGCCCTGTCCGTGTCCGACGCCACTGCGCTCTGCGACGCCGCGAACGCGAAAGCGAGGCTCCTAACCGTCGGGCATCTCCTGCTTCATCATCCGGCCGTCCAACGAACCAAGCAGCTCATGGAGGCCGGGGTTCTGGGCGCGCCCCTTTACTTCGAAGCCACGCGAACGGTCACTGGAACGAGCCGCCGGGGAGGCAGCGCCTGGTGGACGCTCGCTCCGCACGACATCTCGCTGGCTTTGCATCTTTTCGAGGGGCCCCCGATCACGGTGAGTGCGGTCGGCAGCCGCGACACGACTTCGGACCACGACATCGCCACGTTCGGTACGCTGCACTTCGCAGGCGGGCGCCTGGCGCACATTCACGCCGCCCGACTGGCCCCGGCCCGTGAGCGAAGATTCTCAGTCGTCGGAAGCGATCGCGCGCTCTCCTTCGATGAGCTGGCGTCGTCTCCGATCCTCCGCTTCAGCCGGCCCGCTGTCATCGAGCCCGGGGTCTCCGTAGATCAAATCAGGTTCGACGCCAGTGATCCGCTGTTCGCCCAGTGTCTTCACTTCACGACGTGCGCCGCCCGCGGCGACACCACCGGCGGAAACGCCGCCCACGCGCTGGCCGTGGTGCGAGTCCTGGAAGCGGGAGCCAGATCGATGGCGACGGGCGGAGCTCCGGTCGAGGTTCGGTGAGAAAGCAGGCTGTCTATTGGGCCCACGCGACCGCGGTGATTGACCGCGGCACCGTCGTCGGCAAAGGCACCAAGATTTGGCACTTCTGTCACCTCATGCCCGGCGCGCGTGTCGGCGCGCGGTGTGTGCTCGGTCAGAACGTGTTCGTCGCAGGAGGGGCCCGCGTCGGCGACGGCTGCAGGATTCAGAACAACGTCTCGGTCTATGATGGGGTGACCCTCGAGGACGACGTCTTCATCGGCCCATCGGCGGTGTTCACCAACGTCCGCAATCCGCGCGCGAGCGTCGATCGCCACGCGGCCACCGAGCCGACTGTCATCGGTCGCGGCGCCACTGTGGGCGCGAACGCCACGATCATATGTGGCGCGACAATCGGCGAGTATGCATTCATCGCTGCCGGCGCCGTCGTCACGCGCGACGTCCCACCGCACACGATCGTGACGGGGGCGCCGGCACGGCGGACCGGCTGGATCTGCCGGTGCGGCCAGACCCGTGGCTCAGCGGAAAAAATCGCCCAGTGCGTCTGTCACTCGCGCAAGACTCTCGTCCGCTAGCCCGGGGTAAATCGGAAGCGCCAGCGATTCCAAGGCTGCGCGTTCGGCATTTGGAAAGTCACCCGGCCGGTGCTCCAAGAAAGCCAGCGCCGGCTGCAGGTGCAACGGGGTCGGATAGTAGATCGCCGAGGAGATGCCCCTCTTCTCGAGGTAAGTCCGCACCACCGAGCGACGCTCGAGCGGTACACAAATCACGAACTGATTCCAGACGCAGCCATCATCGCCGGGCGGGAGAGAAATCGGCAGGTGGCCCATTCTCTCGCGGTACATTCGAGCCAACCGCCGCCGTTCCGCGGTCCAGCGCGAAAGGTGGGGCAGCTTCACACGCAAGAGAGCGGCCTGAAGCTCGTCTAGGCGAAAGTTCCCCCCTACCCGCTCGTGCTGCATCTTTTCCGACGCGCCGTGGCTCCTCAACAGCCGAATCCTATCCGCCAGATCAGCGTCATCCGTCACCACGGCTCCCCCGTCGCCGAAGCCCCCGAGATTCTTCGACGGAAAGAATGACAGCGCGGCGCCCCACCCGGTCCCGACCCCGGTCGCGCCAATCGCCTGCGCAGCGTCCTCGAGAAGCGGGATCCCTGCAGTGGCGCAGGCCGCACGCAGCGGCGCGATGCGGGCCGCACGTCCGAACAGATGCGCCGGCATGACTGCTTTGGTGAGCGGCCCAATGCGCGCTACCGCAGCTTCCGGATCGAGGTTCATCGTGTCAGCTTCGACGTCGGCGAAAACCGGCCTCGCGCCGACCCGCACGATTGCTTCGGCTGTCGCGAAGAACGAATAGGGGGTGGTCACGACCTCGGTCCCAGGTCCTATGCCCGCCGCCATCAACAACGCAATCAGTGCGTCGGTCCCTGAAGAGACGCCGACCGCGTGGGCGAAACCGAGCATTTCTGCCAACTCGCACTCGAAAGCCGCAACTTCGCGACCTTGAATGAACCTCCCGGAGGCGAGGACGCGAGAGACCGCCGCCCGTAGGGCGTCTCCGAGCGGCTCGTGCTGCGCCCCAAGCTCTAAAAGTCGAATCTCATCCATCGTTCGTTGATCGCCATCTTGGCGCATGCTCTGCTGAGGTGAACGTGAATTCAGCACCGGGCGAACGCAGACAGCTCATGGCGCTCATGGCCGCCCTGGAGAATCCGGCGTTGGCTGCCGAGCTTCCGTCGGACGATCCCGCCCTGGCAGCGCTGGCCAGGCACCATCGGCTCACCCCGCTCCTCTCGATCACCTGCGCCGGGACGTTACCCACGCCGCTGGCGGAGGCTTTCCGGCGCGATCGCATCGTCACGGCAGCCCGCAACATGCTCCTCGCGCAGGTCGGCGAGGAGTGCATCCAGGCGCTCGCCGCTGGAGGGGTTCGAACGATCGTCCTCAAGGGACTCGACTATGAGACGCGCCTCTATCGCACCGTGGGCGTCCGTCCGACTGCCGACGTGGACATCCTCGTTCCGAACGAAAAACGGCGGGCAGCTTTCGAGGTCCTCGACCGTCTCGGTTTCGAACCGCGCGCCGCGGCCCCGGGGTTCGACGATCCCGACTACCACGAGGTGGCATGGACCCGAGCCGGCGTTGAAGTCGATTTGCACATGGCGCTGGCGCCGTTCGCGAGGTGCTCGATCGACTACCCGAGCGTGTGGCGCGAGGCAGAGCCGTTCCGGATGGGCCAGGCGGACGCGTGGGTGCTTGCGCCGACGCACGCGGCGATCTTCCAGGCTCTCCATATGGCGATTGACCATTTCGACGTGCCGGCGATCTATCTGGTCGATCTGACGAAACTGATTGGTCGTCAAGAAGACCAAGACCTAGTCGAACGCGAGGCTGGCGTCTGGCGCTGTCGAAGACCTCTTCTGACGGCGATGGCATTGGCGCGAGAATTCTTGCCGGTTTGGGCGGAGCAGCAGGCGGGGCGCCCCGCCCCTTGGTTCGCCGCAAATGTGGTCACCAACTATGGGACCACGAAGCGTCTGCGTCGATCGGATCAACTGGTCCGGAAGCTGATCCACTTCGACAGAGGAGTGGACGCTGTCCGTTATGTCATCACCCAGGCGCGGCGAAACGTGCGCGAGCTGGTGGAAAAGCATCTCAGGAAGCGATCCGCGCGTGAACGCCTCACCATGGACGCCTGAGGAAGAAATCTCGTGTGGTACGCTGCGGCGATGTCGTATCCCGCACTCGACCAGCTGCCGGCTCCACCCGCCGGTCGCAGCGGATGGCCTTGGACAGATGGGGGTTCAGCCGGCGATGGAAATGGACCCGCCTCACCCACCCCCTCAATCACGGTGGTGATTCCTTCCTATCAGCAAGGGGAGTTTCTGGAAGAGACCTTGCGCTCCGTGATCCTGCAGGCCTATCCGGCCATCGAGATTCTCGTCATGGACGGTGGTTCGACGGATCGCAGCGTCGAGGTACTGCGGCGATATGAAAAATGGATCACCGCATGGGTCTCCGAGCCGGATGGAGGACAAACCGCCGCCATAAACAAAGGGTGGCGTCGCGCCGAGGGCGAGTATCTTACTTGGCTCAATTCCGACGACGTCCTGTCTCCGGGTTGGGCAAAGGCCATGGCGGGAGCGTTGCACGCTGACGAATCCGTCGACCTGACCTATTGCGACGTTCAAACAATAGATTCTCAGTCGCGCCCGTTGTGGGTCTACCCGGGCGAGGTGCCAACGGTCGAGCAGATAGCCGTTTATTGGAAGACGACGTTCGCCCAGCAGGGTTTTCTAATGCGGCGTCGCGTGCTCGACGCGTGTGGCTATCTCGACGAGCAGCGCCACTTCGCCATGGACACCGAATATTGGCTGCGGCTCTTGCTGGCCGGTCGCACCTTCCGCCACGTTCCCCAGATTCTGGGGAGCCTCCGCCTCCACGAGGCCACGAAGACGTCGACGATGCATGGGGTACACGTGGCGGATCTGCTCGAGGTCTCGGCCCAGTTCTGTCGAACGGCGCCGCCCGAGATGCAAGACCTCGTGCGTCGCGCTCGCGAGCGCGTTCACTGGAACGAGGCCCACGCCAAGTACGACGGTCGCGTGCACGCGGAGGCGCGGAGGTCCGCGCTCAAGTATCTCCGCGATGGCGGACCGAGGGTCCTGCCGCAAGTGTGCGCGATGGTGGCGCTGTCTTGCTTGGGCGAGCCGGGGCATCAGATCCTCGGACTGTTCCGACGGCTGCGCAGCTGAGGAGCCACGTCCGCGCTTGACGTCGATGGCTCGAGATCCTACGGTCGTTCTCCCTGAGTCCAACAGATGCAACCCAGCAAATACATAGATCGAATTCGAGCGAGTGCCCGCGGCATCAGCCACGAGATACGAGGCGGGTATCGATTGGCCGCCGACAAGCGATCATTTGTCCGTTTTGCGGCAGATGTCGTACTGTCCCGGATCGCGCGTCACCTTCCAATCGCTGCATCAATGGCGAATCGAGAACGGACGATACACGTGCGGGGCGGTATCTCGCTTCGTTATCGGCTCAATCGGGGCGATATGCAGTCTCTGCGTGAGGTCTGGATCGATGAGGCTTATCGCTTGCCGTTCGACGTTGCCCCTAAGTTGATCGTCGATTTGGGAGCCAACATCGGGCTCACCAGCGTGTGGCTCTCTCACCGGTACGGCTGTACCAACTTCGTGGCCGTCGAGCCGTCTCCGGAAAACGCACGTCTGGCACGCATCAACTTGGACCTCAACAAACTCTCCGCGGAGGTCGTGGAGGCCGCAATCGGCGCCAGCGACGGCACCGTGTTCTTCCAGGAGGAGAAGGACTCGAATATGGGCCACGTCGCCTCGAGCGGCCGGCCGGTCAGGCAGATCAGCATGCAGACGGTGCTCGACGGACTGCCGCCGGGCGCTCAAATCGACATAGTCAAGATGGACATCGAAGGGGGCGAGGGGCCGCTTTTCGAGTCCAACCTAGGCTGGCTGTCGAGGGTTCGCTCGATCGTCGCTGAAACCCACCGTACCGTGATCGATCATCCGGCGTTGGTCCGAACCCTGGAATCGCAGGGCTTCCGATATCTGCCGGCTCATTCAATCAAGGAATTCGAGACTCTGGACATATTTCTCCGCCCTGAAGCTTCCTGATGATGCGCGCCGGGACTCCGGCCACCACGCTGTGTGATTCGAAAGAGCCTCTTACGACAGCGTTGGCTCCGACGACCACGCCCTCGCCCAGCTGGCTTCCCTTGAGGACGCGGACTCCCGCCCCGAGCCAGCTCCGAGCGCCGATCGAAATCGGGGAAAACGTCGCCTTGCCTTCACGTCTTTCAGCGGGATCGAGGGCATGGTCCGCGTCTCGAATGGTGCAGTGTTCCGCGATATCAGTCCCGTTGCCGATCCGGATCGAGACGCCCGCAGCGATGACCGTGTTTCGTCCGACGAACACGTCATCCCCAAGATGCAACTCGGCACCCGGCCCGACGACCAGATTGCACCCGTCCGATAGCTTCACGTTCTTTCCGATGCGCATTCGACCATAGAGCCCAATCCGCACGTTCGTGCCGACATCGAAACCCGACCCCACCGACCAAGCGTTCGCGTGGGTCGCGCGCATGACGATCCCGCGCAGACGGCCACCAACGGCAGATGCTCGGTTGTGCAGCGACTTGATTAGACGCTCCGCAGTCACCATGTCACTTCAACATTACCATGGCTCAACGGCGGCGCGATCCAGCCAGTCTGCGCGCCTGCGCGTACGCGTCTGTGAGCGCTGAGGCAGCCTTCGCCCAAGAACGACCCTCCGCGTCCTTGATGGCTGCTCGTGCCAACCTGATTCTCAGAGGCGAATCGTCGACGAGCCGAGCGACCGCCGCCGCAGTTTCGTCGACCGCTCCGATCGGTACGAGGAGGCCGTTCTCGTCATGCACCACTATGTCGTTTCCTGCACCCGTGGGCGTCGTCACCACCGCCAGGCCGGCTCGCATCGCCTCCAGGACCACGATGCCGAATCCTTCATAACGGGTCGGGAACAGAAATACCGCGTGCCGGCCCAATTGACGTGCCAGTTCAGTCGCGGGAAGCGCCTCTACGACCTTTACGCGATTTCTGATCGCCGGTTCAAACTCGGAGATTACAAGCGGCGCGGGAACGCCCGCACCGAACAGAGTCAGGGTGAGATTCGGTCGGTCGCGCATGACCCGCGACATTGCCGCCGCTAAGACATCGCTGCCTTTCCGACGAAAGAAGGTGCCCGCGAACGCGACGCCATCGCGAGCCTCCAACGGGACCGGCGACAGAAAGAATTCGTCGACTCCAGGATGAATCACTGCCGTTTCACTGGCTGACTTCCACCCTACGCCGACGACGTCGTCTCGATCCGGACGAGATCCGAACAGTGCAAAATGAGAATACGTGATAGATGTTCGCTCCCAACGGCAGAAAACATGCTTCTGAAACACCCGGCTGGCGAGCCGTCGCACCTGCCCCGATTGTGACTCTCCGTCTGCGTCGAGCGCCCGGTACCAAAGCCCGTTTGAGCGGGACACGACGGCCTGTCCGGCTCTGCGATGGCGCGCGAATCGCGCGTAGGCCCAGGCGTCGAAGCCGGCTATGTCGACGACATGAGCACGTCGCGCCTTGGTCGCCAGAACCGATGCCATCCGGAATGGGGCGGTCAGGTGGTCGAGCCTGCCCGGCGGAACGGAAGGGAGATCGTCGGCGAAGATCGCGGATACGGCGACTCCCATTTTTGATAGCTCCGCGATGAGACGGAGGGGAACCCTGGAGCTTCCGAGAGTCTCGTCTCGGGGAAAGTTACAGGCAATGACGACGTCGAGCTCTGAGGATGGCATCGCGGTTCCAGCTAGCGCTCGTCGATATACCAACCGAGTTGCGCGCCCCCATACGCGCAAACCGGTCGCCGCGACACCAGGCCGGCACCGGCGGCCCAGCGTCGGGCCCTCCGAGGCAAGCGTGCGAGAATCGCCCGCTGAGCTAGCGTCTCGATCGCGTTGTATGCATCGCCGCCGTGGTTCGCAAAGGAGGCGCTAGCGTCCTCGAGGTAAGCCGACCAATCAGAGGTCCGCTGTGCCCCATGGGAGCGAAACCCGGCCAACGGGACCTCGACCGCGTACGGCTGTGCCTCCTTGCTGAACCTCATCCACAGGTCAAAATCGGCGGCGAGCGGATAGCGGATGTCCAACTTTCCGCCGCACCGCTGCCACAGATCCCGCCGCCAGAAGGTCGATTCCTGCTGCATGAACCCCGTCGCGTATGAACGCCCGGTCGGTAAATACTCGCCCCGCAGAAAGCCGCTGCGACTGAATCCTCCCCGATAGGTGCATCCCACGGCGCGGCCTTGCGCGTCCCAGGTCAAGGGGAACGCGGTCGTGAGCCATTCGATCTCCGGGAAGGTCGCGAAGATCTCTCCCACGATCGATAACGTCCACGGCAAATGCAGGTCGTCCGAGTTGAGCCATCCCATCACTTCTCCGGTCGTCTGCGCAAAGCCTTTGTTGAGCGCCTCGTATTGGCCCCCGTCCGGCTCACTTATCCACCAGTGCAAGCGGTCGGCGTAACTGGCAACAACCTCCGCGGATCCGTCCGTCGAGGCGCCGTCGACCAGGACGTACTCCAGCGCGGCATATTGTTGAGTCAGGATTGATTCCACCGCCTGCCGTAAGAACTGGACGCGGTTGAACGACGGAGTTACCAGCGAAATCGAAGGTGACTTCCGGGTGACGTGTGAAACTCCGATCATCGTCAAATCCGCCGTGCCACGTCCGGAGTCTAAGCCGCGCCCGAGGGCATGACGTGTGAATTACTCGCCTGCGCCACCGATCCTATCATGACCGCATTCATTCGCGAGACGGCGACCTTAGCCCTCAGGGACCAGGGCTGTGCTGACCGTCGTCCACCCGATCGAGGGACACATTACACCCGGCCATGCCTCCGGAAAATGGGACCCCTGGTTACCTCCGCCCCCGATCGACACGGTCAACTGCTCTTGTCTGGGAATCAAGATCGTTATGCCCGGAATCTCGAAACCGATGCCGATCGAGTACGTTCGACGATTGAGTAGGCCGCCGGGGATTGTGCAACGCGTTCTATATCGACCTGGCATTTGCTCGGCTTCGCGAATCAGATGGTCGGTCGTTGCCAGCGCCAACTCGCCTTCTTGAGTGGATAGCCTCAGAACCATCCGGGCCCCTCGCAAGGGAGCCTTGACCCGATAGTCGACATCGACGTTGATCGGCTCTGCGGCGTCGTATACCGCTTGTAAACGAGCATCAGAATTCATCAGGCTGACACTAAAGAGGGTGACGGACTCAAAGTCCAGACCCTGAGGGCCAAAGTCTATCCGGCCACTCTCCGATTCCATTCCGGTGGATGTACTTGCGAGGTAGTGCGAGATGGCCTTTTCTGGTTCAGTATCAAGCTGCACCGTTCCCCCGCCGAGGACGATCGCCCTAGTGCACAACGTTCGAACGGCTCCCATGTTGTGGCTGACGAAGAGCACGGTGCGTCCTTGCTTGGCCACTTCGCTCATCTTTCCCAGGCACTTTCTTTGAAAGGCCGCGTCGCCGACCGCTAAGACCTCGTCGACGATCAGGATATCAGGCTCGAGATGGGCGGCGACCGCGAATGCGAGACGCATGTACATCCCGCTGGAGTAGTGCTTCACGGGTGTATCGAGAAAGGAGGCGGTCTCGGCGAACGCAACTATCTCGTCAAACTTTCTCGCGATCTCGGCGCGCCGCATGCCCAGGATCGCGCCATTGAGATAGATGTTCTCTCGTCCTGTTAGCTCCGGGTGAAACCCTGTTCCCACTTCCAGGAGACTGCCAACTCGACCGCTGACGGTTGCCCTGCCCTCAGTCGGCTCCGTGATGCGCGAGAGGATCTTCAGGAGGGTTGATTTGCCGGCGCCGTTTCTGCCGATGACACCGACCACGTCGCCGATGCCAACCGTGAAACTCACATCCCTCAGGGCCCAGAACTGTTCCTCGGTCCGATGTGACTTCGCAGAAGGCTTCCACCTCACGACACTGGCAACCGACTCGCGCAGAGTCCGATATGTCGCGCGTGAGCCCGAGGAAGCCAGCGAATACCGTTTGCCCAACCCTTCTACTGTCAGCACAGACTTGCTCATGTTCACACTCGATCAGCGAATGTGCGCTCCATTCGCCGGAAATAAAACAAACACCCGACGGTGCTGAGGAGGATGACGGCGACGGATACGATCAGCATAGGCCCGGGCGTCGGTCGTCCTAGCATGCACCAACGGAACCCCTCAACCACTCCGGACATTGGGTTCAATCCCAGCAAAAGTCGCTTCCAGGGCGTATGCACCGCACTAGACGAGTAGAGGATCGGAGTGCAAAACAGCCAAAACTGGGTCACGAAAGGGATGACGTACCGAACGTCCCGAAACTGTACGTTCAGCGCGCTGAGCCAGATGCCCACACTGGTGGCGGCCAGAACGTTGAGCGCAACAAATGCCGGAAGCAGAATGATCTGAATGCCCGGCCACACGCGGTACCAGATCATTAGGCCGATGAGAACGCTCAAGGCGATGCCAAAATCGATGATGCTTGCAACTATCGATGCGCAGGGAATGATAATCCGCGGGAAATAGATCTTTGTTATCAGGTTTTGGTTGCTAATCAGGCTATTTCCGGACGTGGCGATTGAGCTTGAGAACAGGAGCCAGGCCAACATGCCACAATAGTAGAAGAGCGGTGAAGGGATACCATCTGTTGGAATGTTTCCGAAGCGAGCAATCATTGTGAATATTATCATCGAACAAAGTGGCTGAATTATTGCCCAGGCGGCACCGAGAATTGTCTGCTTATATCGAACCTTGATGTCGCGTATTGCCAGGATCCAGAAGAGCTCCCGATAGAACCAGATCTCCCGCAGGTCAAGCGGCTGCCAACCCGATCGGGGCCGGATCGTGACCGAGTTGATCTGTCTCGGACTGACGTTCGAGGTAGTGGTCCTTGACATTTGTTTGTGCGTTTACTTCGTCTGCTGTCTGATCTTTAGGTGATCCGACCAGGTGTATGTTTTGTGGCGTCGCATTAGCCGGACGTAGCGCGCGTAAGCAATCGAGAGCCGGGAGCCCGCCAGCAAAGCCCGATCGAGGTCGCTCAACGGTGTATTGGAGATCATATGTAGGTCAGATCCTAGCCTTGAGTAGAAGCAACCGAGTTTTCGAGCAAGGATCTCTAGGGTGCGAGGTTGATAGAATGTTATGTGCTGGCCGGAGTCGAACGAATAGTACCACCAGTCAAGAGGAGGGACTTGGTCGTCGAACACGGCGGTGGAAAAGATGATTCTCCTACAATTGTATTTGCCGAAGAGACCGGACAGAAACGATTTTGGATCCTCGACGTGTTCGAGAACCTCCATGGCGAGGAGAACATCGGCGTCGAAATGGTCGCCTGCCTCAAACCCGGCCGCGAATAGATTCGCGCAATGTGCGTCATAGGAATAGCAGTCAAACCCACGGTCGCGAAGGAGGCGGGTGAGAAGTCCGTATCCCGCTCCGACGTCGACGATTCTCTGGGAATCGTTCCGGATAATACGGTGAAGGATAGGCTCCAGTCGGCTCTGGTTGGCAACGTTACGTTCAAGTAGTCCCGTATCTGCGTCGGGAATGGCGCTGCCGTAGGCCTCCGATAGCCAATAAGGCGGCTCGGTTTGTAACAGTCCGCTGGCATTGCAGTAAAAATATGTGATCCGGTATTTTCCCAATATCGTGGCCGAAAATACCGAGTGCATCGGCTCGCCTGATATCGGGCAAATCTTCACGCGGTCATCTTTCGCGTGGCTGGACATCTCACGACGGGACTGCGGATTTGCGTATCAACTCGCAGATCCGATCGATGTCCTTTCGCGCCAAACCCGGGTACGTCGGAAGATTGAGGCCCGTCGCCGCAAGTTTGTCTGTTTCAGGAAGGTCATAGTGATGTTGAGAGATATTCTCATAAGGGGGGAGACGATGTAACGGAACGAAGAAGGGTCTGGAGTCTATCCCTCCTTCCTTCAGGATAGCCGCAAGCTCGTCCCTCGTTCGGCCGTATCGGTTGTGAGATACGGTGATGCAGTACAGCCACGGCGCGGGCTCTGCCCAGTCCGCGACGGGTTGATGGCCGATGCCGGGAACGTCCGACAACTGTTCATCGTAGAGTGAAAATATCGCTTTTCGTGATGACACAATCTGAACCCGACGCTCGAGTTGTGCACACAGGATCGCGCACGCAATGTTCGTTAAGCGATAATTGTAGCCAATGATGGGAAAGAAATAGCGCCGCTCCGGATCCATTCCCTGCCCGCGGAGCATTCGGATCCGTTGTTCGAGCGCAAGATCATTCACAGTTATCGCTCCACCTTCACCGCAGGTGAGGATTTTGTTTCCGTAAAATGAGAAGGTCGCCGCAGCGCTCAAACTGCCGACCAACCTCCCTTTGTAACGTGCAAAGTGCGCCTCTGCAGCGTCCTCCAATACCCAAATGTGATATCTTGTGGCAATTTCGTTGATGGGGTCCATGTCGGCCGGATGGCCGTATAGATGCACCGCTATGATTCCTTTTGTCCGCGAGGAGACGCGTTGTTCCAGTTGCCGGGGATCGATACACCACGTCTTTGGATCCACGTCTACGAAAACGGGTTGCGCGCCCGCGTATCGGACGATGTTTGCCGTCGCGATGTACGTGAGGGACGGAACTATCACCTCGTCTCCCGGCCTTAGCCCCAGAGCGAGAGCAGCCGCATGGAGAGCGACTGTGCCGTTTGCCACGGCAATGGCCGATCGTGTTCCGCATAACGAAGCGAACTCGCGCTCGAATCTATCAATGAATGGCCCCGACGATGAGATCCACGAGCTTCGGATCGCTTCGGCCACGTACTCTTGTTCTTTTCCGTCGAGTGCCGGGGCGGCTACCGGGATCTCCTTCATAGGATGTTTCCTTTGCGATTGTGCGGTAACATAGGGGACGGCGGCCTGTATAACCGTGAGACCAGGGAACGTAAATCAATTTTTTTCGTCAGGACATCGCCCGGACACAGTTCGGACGGTCCTCGAGTGGCGTCGGCTGAAAACTGACTGCGAGGCCTCGCTGGTGAGATTTTTTGTCTCTCTGTCGGAGGAGGATCGGCGATTTTTTCACCCGCATCCGTTGACCGAGGCTGGCGCACGTCTGGTTTGCGAACACTCGGGGGCCGATCTCTACTACGCACTCCATACAGAGGAGCGTATCTTAGCGTATGGCATGTTGCGTGGTTGGGATGCTGGGTTCGAGATACCAAGTCTAGGCATGGTCGTAGCGGCCGACTCTCGGGGCCGCGGCCTAGGTAAGGTTGTTGTGAGCCTTCTGCACGAAGCTGCCCGGCAGCGCGGCGCGCAGCGTATACGCCTCAAGGTCTACTCGGAGAACAAGGTCGCCCAGCGTCTGTACCGATCTCTTGGCTACACCTTCAGAGACGAGCTGGAGGATGGTCAGCTCGTCGGATTCTCGGACCTGTAGATAGATTCTACATGACGCTACGCATCTGCATAGACGCTCGCCTGGGTGACGGGTCCGCGGGAGGCTGCCAGCAGTTCTTGATCGGTTTGGCGAGCGGCCTTTCCAAGCTGGATCGCGGCGAGGAAGAGTACGTCTTTCTGACGCTCGACGGATCCGGTGATTGGCTCACTCCCTACCTCACCGGACCCTGCGTCGCTGCACCGGTGTCAATACCGACAGTTCCTCCGCAACGCGCATGGCGAAGCGCGATGAGGGAAATGGCCCCCCAACGAGTTCGTAGCCTCGTTCAAAGGGGCCGCGAGTTGAAAGCCTTCCTGAAGCCGGTGCGAATTCCGGACGTTGATCCAGAGATAGAGCGGCTGGAACCCGCAGTCGTTCATTTTGCCCATCAGGAGGCCTCGCGAACTGCGCGGGCCAATATCTACCATCCCCACGACCTGCAGCATCTACATCTACCGGAGTACTTTACTCCGGCGGTCCGCAAGCGGCGCGAAGCGTTGTATCGATTTTTCTGCGCTCAGGCAACCATTATCGCCGTGGCCTCATCGTGGACAAAGAATGATCTAATTAAGCAATATCACTTGGCTTCTGAGAAAATCGCCGTCGTGCCACTGGCGCCGGTGCTTGAGTTCTACCCAAAGCCAACCTCCTCTGACCTGGAACAGGTGAGGCATCGTTTGTCGTTGCCGGAAGCGTTCGCTTTTTATCCTGCACAAACATGGCCGCATAAAAATCACCTCGGCTTTCTGCGGGCATTGAGGCTGATCAGAGATGGTTCCAACAAGACAATTCCGGTCGTCTTTTCCGGTCTGAAGAATACCTTCAGCGCCCAGATCGAAGACGAATCAAGACGCCTTGGTCTCGACGACGTCGTCAAGCTCGTGGGATTCGTCTCGCCGATCGAACTCCGTGCTCTGTATGAACTTTCTCGCTGCGTCATCATTCCATCCAAGTTTGAGGCTGCAAGTTTCCCATTGTGGGAGGCCTTCACCGCGGAAGTTGCAACCGGCGTTTCGAACGTTACGTCATTGCCGAAACAAGCCGGGGATGGCGCTCTGATCTTCGATCCGGACGATCCGTGCCAAATCGCATCGGTACTGTTGCGCCTCTGGGACAATCCGTCGCTGAGATCGGACTTGATCGCGCGCGGCCGTCAGATGGTCGGCCTGTTTCGGTGGGAAAATACGGCGCGCCTTTTTCGAGCGCATTACCGCCGTCTGGCCGGACGGTCCCTCAATGATTCAGATCGCGATCTTCTGGCGGCTACTCCAATTCTCTAAATCAACCGCGAATGAATCTGATTCATCCGTTTCGGATGACCTCCATGCTTGCTCCCTTTTCGCTATCGGGTAATCTGGTTTCGTGAGTCGTTCCGCTTCCGATCCGATCCAGCTTCTTACGTCGGTGCCACGTATTGCGGCTCGCCGACTGAACGCGACGTTAGGTCGCCTGGGCTACAGGATCGGCCGGGTTCACGCAGATCCCACCACGATGGATGCCGGTCTAGCACGAGCTGCCGCGCGAAGAATTCCCGTCGCGGCAGTGATCGACATCGGGGCATCTGACGGCCGCTGGTCTGACCTCTCGCTGAAGCACTTCAAGGACGCCAGATACCTCCTCGTCGAAGCGAACGCCGCGCACGAGCCAGGCCTACGGGCCTTCAAGGAGCGCGTAGCCGGCTCAGACTACATCATCGCGGCAGCCGGGGACCGGGTCGGGGAGCTGCATTTCGATGTGCACGATCCCTTCGGAGGCCTCGCGTCTGCGACACCACGAAGTGGAACGATCACCGTGCCCGCGACCACCATCGATCATGAGGTCGCCGCCCGCTCCTTGCCTGGGCCCTTCGCCTTGAAGCTCGACACCCACGGGTTCGAGCTGCCCATTCTCAAGGGAGCCACCGAGACCTTGACGCGGACGACCCTCCTCATCATCGAGGTCTATAATTTCACGTTGATTCCGGGAGCACTTCGATTTTATGAGATGTGCGCTCACCTCGCCCCGCTCGGCTTTCGGCCCATCGATCTGTGCGAGCCGATGTACCGACCGAAGGACGGAGCGTTTTGGCAGTGCGACATGTTCTTCGCAAGGGATGACAGAGTCGAGTTCAACTCGAACAGCTACGAGTGAACACCGGCCGGCAGACAGCGGCGCTACCCGGCAAGCGGATTCCGTTTCTCGACGGGCTCCGCGGGTTGGCAGCCCTTTGCGTGACGTCCGTTCACCTTCTCGCGGAGCCACTTGGCGGCCTATCGACCGTCGCGCGTCGGCTGGCGGCGAATGGCTTCGTCGGCGTCTACGTCTTCTTCGTGGTCTCGGGGTTTGCCATCTCGGCCTCGCTGGCGGGAACGAGGGTGACGCCCGGGACCGCCGGTCGCTGACCTCGTCCTTCACCGGCATGAGACTACGGTGCCGGCGCCTGGGGTCGTGGCGGCCAACGTCTTGTATCTCCAATATGTCCTGGGCGTTCCCAGCATCTCGGACGTTTATTGGACGCTGGCCTTCGAAATTCAGTTCTATCTGCTGTTGGTGGTTCTGACAGGGTTGACTCAGCGGCTGGAGTCTAGGTTCAAGCCTATGACCGCAATGGCCATGGTGTTCGCCCCTCTCTTGGCCTACAGCCTGCTCACTGCTCGAGGCCAAGCGCCCACGTTCCCCGGCTCTTGTCTGGCGGCCTGGCCGGCATTCTTTGTTGGCGTGGCAGCTCACCGAATGGTTTATCGTGGCGAATGGTGCGTGCTCGTAGTGGCGATCGTGGCTGCCATGATCGCCTTGCGAGGATCTATCTTGGCCGTGACCGTCGCACTGATCGCCGGCGCGATCGGGATCGGACACCTCCTGGGCAAGCTTGAGGTCTGGCTGAACGGCCAGCCATTTCAGTTTCTAGGCCGAATATCATATAGCTTTTACCTCACTCACTGGCCGGTCGGCGGCCGCCTTGCCAACTTGCTGACCCGCCGGCTACCGGTTGGTCCTATCGCCACGGTCGTCGCGGTCGCAGCGGGTTCGCGGGTGCGATTGCGTTCGCTCAGATCTTTTGGTGGCTGGTCGAGCGACCCAGTCTGGGTCTAAGCCGCTCCTTCGCCCGCCGGCGACCCGACAGAGCAGTTGTAGCCCTGACCTGACCGGACCTATCTCCGCATCAGCTCATCCAGGTGCCCGATGAGCGTCGTCGCCATCGTTTCGATGGTGAACTTCGACAGGACCACGGCGCGCCCCCTCTCCCCCAGCCGTCGGCGTCGCTCGGGGGCATCAATCAGGTTCATCATGGCTGCCGCCAGTTTCTCCGGGTCGTCTGGCGGTACCAACACGCCTTCGTCGTCCGATCCCACGATCTCGCTCGGGCCACCCCCCTCGGTCGCTACGACGGGACGGCCTTGAGCCATCGCTTCCACGATGACGAGGCCAAAAGGCTCGGGAACCCGCGAGGTGTGGCAGACGATGTCGCAGGCGGCCATCAATCGATGGACGTCCGAGCGGAACCCAGTGAACGTGATCCTGTCCGCGATGCCGAGTCTGGCAGCGTCGCTTTTCAGAAGCTCGAAAAACTCGGGCTCCAGCCCGAAGACCGAACCGCCCACGACCACGAAGCGGCTCTTGGGTCTGTCGCGCGCCACCTGAGCGGCGGCGGCCACGAAGACGTCCTGTCCTTTCCAATGTTGAAGGCGTCCGAAGCTGCCCAGCAGCGTTTGGTCCTCCCTGACCCCGAGCTCCGCGCGGGCCTGGCGCGCCTGCTCGGGCGGCACCTCGACGATCGGCGTCCCCCAATAGAAGAGGTGGCATTCAACGCCCGGTCGCAATTTCGTCAGAGTCGCCATCGATGCCCGCGAAATCGCCAGCATCAGATCGCACGGTCCCCGGATCGCCAACGCGTCCAGAGGGTGGTTTTTCCACAGCGGGTAGGCGTGGATCATGTTGACCAAGAATGCGCTGCGGACTCCCGCGAGCCTCGCCGCGAGACCTCCGACGACTTGCGGGTGCGCACCGTTCCCAACGACGACTGACACGCCCTGTTCGCGGATTATTCGGCGGAGGGCCAGGAGCGTCTCGGCCACCTTCACCGGTTCCCGCAGCCGTGCCCTGGGAAGGTCGACCACCAAGCTGCCCCCGGCGCGCAGGCGCTCCGGCAGATTGCCGCTTCCAAATCCGAGGTTTGCAATCACGCTGCGCCGCCGAAGCTCTTCGCTGGCTGCGAACAAATTGAGGAGGGTGCTCTCAGCGCCGCCGATCTCGGTCGTCGATTGGATGAAGAGAAAATCGCGCCGCGCGCCGCCTGGGTGGTGTCTGGTCATGTTCCGTGCTGCCGCCGTATAGCCTCGTCCTCAAGCGAGACGCAAGAGGTGCACCGAGAGAAGTGTAGCCGTACAGCCACGGAATCGGTCTCGCGCAGGTTCCTCTCCTCCCTTTACGGCAGGCGCGAATCCGACGCTCCCCCCGCGGCCGACGCGGCGCCAGACGACGCCGGACGGGTGGTGGCCAGGCACCGACCGATCTCGGCCGAGACGAGGGCCGCGCCGGCCCCCCCGAGGTGGAGCTCGTCGACAAAAATCTGGTCGTTCACCCAGGGTGCCCGCGACAGATCGAGGAGCGCGTCGCCGTGCCGCTTCAGGTCGTCCGCCAGCGAGTCCTGGTACGCTATTGCTTCGCCGGTGTCGGTGACGCTCGCCCGATAGAGGCTCCGCATCGGCAGCTCGACGATCAGCATGGGGATGTGCCGGGCTCGAAGGAGATCGGCGAGAGCCCGAAACCAGCCGCCGTACCGTTCGTCGGGCAGGTTCTGCATCGCGGCCTGCAACCGCGCCGGAGCGCGCGCCCTTAGGCCGTCCTCGAGGAGGGACATGTCGCCCAGTGCCCCGAAGCGATTCCGCGGCTGGGCGCCGGCCCCCACCAGCGCGCCCTGCAGAGTCTGGATCCTCGCCGAGACGAGCGACTGGTACCGCCCGAGCGAGGTCGCTCGCGCGACGAGGAAACGAAACCCACGATCGAAGGCATCGACGCTGGCCAACGGAAAACCGGGCGCCTCGGCGAACACGTCGACGGGTGTCGACCAGATGAGATGAATGGCATTGTTTCCGACCATCTCTTCCGGGCGGAGCGCTTCCTGCGGCCCCAACAGCGAGTCGCCCACCTTTCCAATCACGGCGATGCGTGGAGAGCGCCCCTGCGCCAGGTATTCGCGGGCGGTCAGGTAGATGCCGGAGACCTGGATGGCGCCGAGGGCCAGCTGGGCATGACAGCCATCGCGGCCCGCCGCCTGGAGCGGCCGGTGAAGCGCATCGGGATCGAATGCCGCCACCATGCGCGAGTCACCGAGGACTAAGAGGCAACCGTCGCCGGCCGCGCGTGCGCGATCCATCTGCTGCTGCGGCAGGTAGTGGCGATGCGCATAGCGGGCGAGCCCCCGGGCGGCAACAAGAACCAGGACAGAGGCAGTGAGGAGCGAGATCACGAGACCACGCATGGCTAGAAGTCCACGTAGATGAACTTGGTCGCTCTTCCCATGGCAGCGAAGAGCAACAGGAAGAGGATCGCCCACCAGACGCCCCAAGCCACCCTTCGCCCGGGCGTGCCCCGGCGCGGCGCGCGGGCCCCGCCCAGCACCTCGAGGCCCCGACCGATCCTCACCAGCAGGTCGATCACGCGAGCCTCGCCATGCGCGAGAAGGCGACCCACACCCGGTGTATGTCCATGCAAAAGAACGCCCACCCCAGGTTCACCAGCACGAACGTACAGGCGACGGCGAGCACAGTGGGAACGCGGGCGGCCATCCGGGGAAGGCGCTCGCGCCAGATGCGATGGCCGCAGAGCAGGAGACCGTGCCAGGCGCCCCATGCCGCGAAGTTGTAGGCGGCGCCGTGCCAGACGCCGGAGATCGTGAAGGCGATTATTATGTTCAGCGCCGTGCGCCCCGGACCCCGGCGCGAGCCACCGAGGGGGATGTAGACATAGTCGCGGATCCAGGTGCTGAGAGAGATGTGCCAGCGCCGCCAGAATTCGGTGACGTTCTGGCTGATGTAGGGCCAATCGAAGTTCTCGGGGATCCGGATGCCGAACAGGTAGCCGCTGCCGATGGCGATATCCGAGTATCCCGAGAAGTCGAAGTAGATCTGCATCCCGTAGGCGCCCAGCCAGCCGGCGATCTGATACCAGCGCGCGTGAAAGAGGTCGGGGCCGTTCAACTTGCCAGCCCAGAGCGCGAAGGTGTCGGCCAGGACGTGCTTCTTGACCAGGCCCGCGAGGATACGCGTCACGCCTTGGGCAGCGAGGGCCGGGTCGAAGCGGGCGCTGCGCAGCTTGGGGAGAAAGTCCTGAAACCGCTTGATGGGTCCAGCGACCATCGAGGGGAAAAAGAGGATGAACGCTGCGTACTCCGAGATCTTCGTCCTCTCGATCCTCCCCTGGTAGCTGTCGGCCGCGAAGTGGATGAACTCGAAGGTGAAGAAGCTGATCCCGAGCGGGAGCAACCACCGCGTCACGGCGCCGAGGTGGGGCAGATGCAGCACCGCTGCCAGGTCGTTCCAGCTGGAGGTGGCGAAGGTGAGGTACTTGAAGACGAACAGAAACGCGACCGCCTGGACGATCCCGAAGAGGCACCAGCGGGATCGAGGTCGATAGAGGCGCGAGGTCGCGATCTCCCAGGCGAAAATCAGCACGCAGAGAGCCCCCCACAGTCCGCCGAAGTGGAGGTAGCCGAAGTAGACGAAGAATGCCGCGCCAAACCCACAGATCACCCAGGGACGGAGGCGCGGCGACGCGAGGTGGAAGGCGACGACCGCCGGAAGCAGAAAGAACGCGAAGTAGGAGAGCTCGTTGAAGATCACGACGCGTTGCCATGGTCTAGGAGGTTCGGCAGATCTTCAAGGGTTGCGAGTGGCCCCTGCGCATCTGCGTTCCCGGGCTAGGCTGTTCCTGGGATCGACAAGACCTCGCGCCGTGCTCGCCTGCTCGTCTGGCTTGGCTGGCGGCCGCGCCGGGCGCTCCTCGGTACCTCGAGCGCATGTCGGCGGCGGACTCCTCGGCCCAGGTGCGCCCGGGGAAGAGTGGCCGTACAATCGCGCCATCAGTTCGACCTCCATGCCCGCTCCAAGACGGTTCGCCATCGTGGCACCCAATTTCTACCCCCGCGTTTGCGGCGTCGGCGACCATTCGGCTCGGCTCGGAGGAGAACTGCGGCGCAGGGGTCATGACGTTCGGATCTTCTCTCGAGCCCCGGTGGAGCCTCACCCGGAAGTCCCCACCCTGGACGTGCACGCTGTCGGAGATGGGTGGTCGATGGTCGTCGCTCAAAACATCGTCGAAGCCGTCCGAGTTTTCCGTCCGACGGACGTGATCCTCCAGTACACGGCCCAGATGTGGAATGCCTGGCGGTTCGGAAGCCCGGCGACGATCTGGCTGGCGACACGCCTTCGCCGCGCCGGCACCCGCGTGACGGTCATCGCCCATGAGCTGCACGTGCCCTGGAGCGTGCGCCCCGATCTTTCGCTGGCCGCCATGCTGCAACGACTTCAGCTGGCAGCTCTGCTCCGAAGCTGTGATCGCGCTTTTGTCACGACGTCGACGCGCGCCGCAGCCGCCGCGTCGCTCTGTCGACTCCTCCAGGTCGACGTGCCAGGTGTACTTCGGATCGGACCCAACGTCCTGCCGACGGAAAGAGACCCTTCGCGTGCCATCGATGGTCAGTTGATGTCTCCTAGGATCGGATTTTTCTCCACGGCCGCGATTGGAAAACGGTTCGACGTCGTCCTCGACGCCTTCGCACGCATCGCCCTCGAGATCCCGGCGGCCACGCTGGTCCTCATAGGCGACTTGGGCCCGCCGGATCAGCCCCGCGTCAGAGAGATCGTGGCAGAGATCGCGCGCCACCCAGCCAAAGATCGCATTCGGATGACCGGCCGACTGTCGCTGGCGGAGATATCGCGCCAGCTCTCCACACTCGATCTCTATCTCTTTCCAATGGAGACGGGCGCGAATACGCGAAGCGGCACCCTGCCGGCGGCGCTAGGTTCGGGGATCCCGACCGTCGCGGTGTTCGGACGTGAGACCGATTCGATGCTCTTCCGCCACCACGACAATCTGGTCTTCGCCAACGGAATGACGGGGAGCGCGTTCGCCGAGGCCTCGCTTCAGCTGCTCCGCGACCCAGTGCTGCGACAGCGTGTCGGCCAAGGGGGCCGACGTCTCTACGAGGCGCATCTGACCTGGGAACGGGCCGCCGACCAGTTGCTGGCTGATTCGTGACCGTGGGCGCGGTCCTCGTCAGTCACCCTCACGGCGCTGCCGTGTCAGCAGGTTTGGCGGAGTGCTTGGCGCGTGCCGACAGGCTCGCCGGCTATTACACCGGGGTCGCTTTCGCTTGCGGGACACCCTCCGGCCGCGCTGCCGAGACGCTCGCGACGCGATGGCCGGTCATTCGCAACCGCATCTTGACGGAGGTGCCCGCCGAGCGGCTCCACAGCCAGGGCGCCGTCGAGATCGGCTCCCGACTAACGGGGCGGTTGCTGGCTCACCTTGGAACGGGTATCAAACCTTACGACGCGATCTTCTCGGCGCACGATCGGGTGGTGTCGTGGCTCCCCTGGCCGCGCGAGACGACCGCGATTTACGCCTATGAGGACGGGGCTCTCTGGACCTTCCAACGCGCAGCCCGCCAGGATCTCGATCGCATCTGGGATCTACCTTTGCCTCACTACCGGACGATTGAGGAGACTCTCACCGCCGAATCTCGTCGCTGGCCGGGAGCCGCCGTTGGGCCTCTCCAGCGCGAACCGGAGTGGAAGCAGCGGCGCAAGGACGCGGAGCTGGAGATGGCGACCAAGGTCTCGGTGGCCTCCGCATTCACCAAGAGCTCCCTGGAGCGTTTCAATCTAAATGTGCCGATCG